>Ga0306872_100204_pt1 | contig 25612 bp, 27 predicted proteins | sample AntRauMeHopE1498_FD_190455 | JGI IMG/M metagenome (GOLD analysis project Ga0306872, IMG submission 190455) | Saline lake microbial communities from Rauer Islands, Antarctica - Metagenome Hop E1 #498 (v2) (version 2) | ecosystem: Environmental > Aquatic > Non-marine Saline and Alkaline > Saline ...
GGTGACCCTGATACGAATATGTTAGCAGCGACAGTACGGGGTGTTGATGTGACAACACTCATTTGTCATGAAGGTGAAATCGTCCTGCTTACGCTGGAAGAAATTCTGTCTGACCCGAGAGTCACCAGCGCGGTCAAAAAATACGTTACTGGTCATTTGCTTCAGTCTGACATAGATGGGAGAAAAGGAATTTTGTTCGATTCACAGGAGTTTGATGGAATGGGCTCCGAAGAAGCCGGCCAAGCTATTGTGGAAAAAGTGGGTGGGCGAATGACCAATACGTACAAGATTAAAGATTGGGTATTCTCGCGGCAACGCTACTGGGGTGAGCCAATCCCGATTGTGCATTGCGACAAGTGTGGACCAGTTACGGTGCCTGAAGAGCAGCTCCCGTTGACTCTTCCTGAAGTTGAGAACTACGAACCATCAGGCGACGGACAATCGCCACTGGCCAACATAGATGACTGGGTAAATACGACGTGCCCCGAGTGTAGCGAACCAGCAAAGCGTGAGACAAATACCATGCCGCAATGGGCTGGTTCTTCTTGGTATTACTTGCGGTACATGGACCCAAAGAATGAACAGGCGCTTGTCTCTACAGAAAATGAAGAAAAATGGGGGCCAGTAGATGTATATGTCGGTGGTGACCATGCGGTGCGACACCTGATCTATGCCCGCTTCTGGCATAAGTTCTTGTACGACATCGATGTGGTGAGCACCAAGGAACCATTCAAACGACTGGAATTCTTAGGATTCATTTTAGCCGATGACGGACGAAAGATGAGTAAACGCTGGGGGAATGTGATTAATCCTGATGATATTGTAGATTTAGTCGGCGCGGATACACTGCGAGTTTATGAGATGTTCATGGGACCGTTTGAGAACACTATTGCTTGGAGCCAAGATGGGCTCGTGGGAGCTCGTAGGTTCTTGGAACGAATGAATGGACTCGCTACGCACGTCGTTGACGCCGAAACCAAAGAAGTAACCAGTTTGCTACACAAGACGATTAAAAAGGTATCGGAAGATATTGAGGAATTCAAGTTCAACACCGCCATCAGTGCGATGATGATTTACGTGAATAAGGCTGAAAGGGACGGGTTGACCCAAGATAGTTACCAGCGTTTTTTACAACTGTTATCTCCGTTTGCACCACACCTAACGGAGGAACTTTGGAATCAAACATCTAGCAAAACCACCATACATTTGACCACTTGGCCGGTCTTTGATGAGAATTTAACCAAAGATGAATTGGTTACTATTGGCGTACAAATCAACGGAAAAGTACGTGGTGAGATTACTATTCCACCCGATGCAACAGAAGAAACAGCCCTTAATTTAGTCAATAATAACCATATTCTTCAGTCTAGATTAAAAGATATAACGATTAAAAAAGTGATCTACGTTCCAGGCAGAATACTTAATATTATTGTTGTATAATATGTGCTATACTCAAAACATTGACCTTTTGTTCCCGTCATGTTATAAATTTGGCCACGCATTGAAGATTGAGCAACAAAAACAACCTTCAAATAAAATACTATGATTTCATTTAACCCAAAGAAAATTACGAAGACTCTCTTGGAAGTACTTCCAGAGAGAGCTAGGGACGTACTGGAAAAACGGTACGGTCTTGGTAAAGACGGTGAATCTTATACACTTGAGGCTATTGGACAATCTTACGGCATCACTCGAGAGCGAGTCCGACAGATTGAAAACTACGGCATTCAATCAATCCAAAAATCTGAAGTGTATAAGAAGCATTACGAACTGTTTGTTGAACTACAAAAGTTGATTGATGAATTAGGAGGCGGATTGATAGCTGAACACGTTCTGCTTGATGAAATCACTGTAGACAAGACATCCCGCAACCATTTATACTTCCTCCTTACTGCCGGTGATCCATTTTATAAAAGTAAAGAGAATCCGAGTTACTCTCACCGGTGGTTCACCGAACGGAAGACCGCGGATAGTGTCGAGAAGGCGCTCAAGAACGTACACAAGGGACTCAACCGTGACGAACTGGTAAGCGAAGCTGACATAATCGCTCGGTTCAGAGCAGAGCTGGTTGACATAAAAGAGGATCATAACGAAGAAGTACTTAAGCGATGGCTACAGATCTCAAAACAAATTGGTCGAAACCCACTAGGAGACTGGGGACCAGCTGACAGTCCGAATATTCGAGTGAAAGGTATTCGAGACTACGCTTACCTAACGGTAAAGCGACACGGCTCACCGATGCACTTCCGTGAAGTAGCTAAGACGATTGACGAACTATTCGAACACAAGGCACACATAGCCACTACCCACAACGAACTCATCAAAGACGCGAGATTTGTACTGGTTGGACGTGGACTGTATGCATTAACTGAATGGGGTTACACCGCTGGTGTCGTCAAAGATGTACTGCGAGAAATTCTAGCGACTGAAGGTCCACTCTCACGAGAAGAGTTGATTGATAAGGTGCGCAAGGAACGATACGTAAAAGACAATACTATTTTGGTCAATCTCCAAGATGCAAATCTTTTCAAGCGACTCGCCAACGGCACCTACGCCATAGCAGAATAATTACCATATACAAAGAACGACTGGACAGGTGACCGGTCGTTCTTTTTTATAGTGTACAATATTGTAACTATGAGTTCCAAAACTCGAAATTTCATTGGTGCATTACTGGCCCCGTTATTCCTATTTTTGGTCTTTGGGATGATGTATATAGCCATGTCCGCCTTTGATGTCAACCTGGAACCCATCATGGTTTTCGTGGTTGCTCTTTCCCCGATTTGGTTACCGTTTGCTCTATTTCAACTTACCTTTCAACAATGGATGTGGTCAGTGCAAATAAAGTTTGCCTATGAGAATGGACGTACCACCATAAGAATAAAACTACCGCAAGAAGTACTTAAGACTCCGGAGGCAATGGAAAGTGTCTTTGCTCAAATCCACAATACCAACAATCCAGACAACTATATGCAATCGTACCTGGGAGGAAAACATCCACTCGTTTCAAGTTTTGAGCTAGTGTCTATCGGTGGAGAAGTGCGCTTTTATGCCAATGTACCGACTAAAAAGGTCAAAAACTCATTGGAAGTACAGCTTTATGCGCAGTATCCGGGAATTGAATTGGTGGAAGAAAAAATTGACTACACCGCTGAAGTGAAGTGGAATCCCGAAAAATGGGATATTCTTTCTTTTCATATTAATAAAAAGCAAGATGAAGTACTACCCCTGAAAACCTATGTAGACTTTGGTATGGACAAACAAGTTAAAGAGGAACTTAAATTTGAACCGATGTCGCCAATGCTTGAATATTTAGGAAGTGCTAAGCCGCACGAAAGAGTCTGGATTCAGTTCTTGCTGACTCCTCACGCCAAACGAACATTTAAAACCGGTAGCCTAAGAACTATCGAAACTTGGGAAGGCAGAGCGGCGGCAAAAGTTGATGAACTCATGGGTAGAGACAAAAAAAGAATGGGAGTGGAAGAAAATGATAATCGGCCAACGCTCACGATGAGTGAGCGAGATACTATTGCCGCTATTGAAAGAAACGTCAGCAAATACGCGTATTCGGTGGCAGTACGTGCCATGTATATTACTGAGGTAGGGAAGTTCGATGCTGATATGATTTCGCCATTGTTACGGTCATTTGGTCAATATGACGTAATGGGTAGAAATAATATTGGCCCAATGTGGCGAACAGACTTCGACTATAATTTTTTTCAAGACTTTACTGGTAGCCGAAAACGCAACGCCAAGAAGAATGAATTAGAGTATTACAAAGCTAGGTACTATTTGCCAGGAGACAAAAAGACTTTTTACGATAAAGAAAAATTGATGTCCGTAGAGGAGTTAGCGACGATGTATCATATTCCTGGCTCATCAGTCATTACTCCAAATCTAGGCCGCGTAGAGACGACTCGAAAAGAAGCCCCCGCCAACCTGCCAACTGGCTAGTATTAGTAACAATAGATTATATCCATGTCAGAAGAACCGATACGATTTATCCCCGATCTTGATACCAAAGACAAACCGCAAAAGTCCAGTTTTTTTCGGGCAGTTTTAAAATATATTTTTATTACGCTGCTATTTTGTGTAGCCACCGTTATGGTGGGCGTCTGGCAATTCACCGCTCTTAATACTGCTCCTGATGCCTTCCCGATAGACACACCAGTGACCATTGAGTCTGGAATGGATGTAAAGTCAATCATTACCCTTTTGGCTGAGGCAAACGTAGTGCAATCAGAATCTCTGCTGTACTACGCGCTAGTGTTATTGCACGAACCGAGTAGCATCAAGGCAAGTACATACGTATTTGATACTCCACTAACTACCCTGGAAGTTGCCTATCGTCTCACTGAAGGAGACTTTGATACCGACCTGGTCCGGTTTACCAACATAGAAGGGGAACGAGCAACCCAGATTGCGCTGCGCGCTGGGGAACTTTTACCTGCGTTTAACCAGGTGAACTTTGTAGCTATCGCTGAACCTTTAGAAGGTAGATTGTTTCCCGATACATACTTTATTCCGTTGTCCTACACTGAAGAAGATTTGCTGAATCTGTTACTTGAAACATTTGACGTGCGGCTGATTCCTCTGGCAGACAAAATAGCAGCACATCCACTGACATTGGATGAAATACTGGTCTTGGCTTCAATTATTGAAAGGGAAGCCAACGACCCGGTGTCGATGAAGATGGTTTCGGGCGTGCTGCAAAATAGGCTAGAAATCAACATGGCTTTGCAAGCCGATGCCTCGGTTGAGTACGTACTAGATAAGCCGTTATCTGAACTGACTCCAGATGATCTAAAAATAGATTCTCCTTACAATACATACCTAAATACCGGACTACCTCCAACCCCAATCGGCAATCCAGGACTAGACTCCATCATTGCGGTGTTGGAGCCAACAGTCACCGAAAACTTCTTCTACATCACTGACGATTCAGGAGTATTTCATTACGCTAAGACATACAATGGTCATCTTCGTAATATCAATACATACTTACGTTAATCGAACCTTCGTGCTAGTTTACTCACTATGAATAAGCAGAAAACGGTTTTTGTTGGCTTATCTGGGGGAGTAGATTCTTCCGTGGCGGCTTTGCGACTTATTAATGGCGGCTACAATGTAGTCGGGGTGTTTATTAAGGTCTGGCACCCAGACTTTATGGTGTGTAATTGGGAACAAGAACGACTTGATGCGATGCGGGTGGCAGCGCACCTGGATATTCCTTTTTTGACCTGTGATGCAGAAGCTGAGTATCGCGATGCGGTCGCCAAAGTGTTTATTGACCAATACCGTCAGGGACGAACACCAAACCCAGATGTGATGTGCAATCAGCACGTCAAATTTGGGGCATTTTTGCGCTTTGCTGAATCCAGGGGTGCAGACTTTATCGCAACTGGACACTATGCGCAAAATATCGCCAATCAGGATGGTAATTGTGAATTACACCGCGGCATAGACACCAACAAAGATCAAACGTATTTCTTGTGGACATTATCTAACACTCAGCTTGAGAAGTCGTTATTCCCGGTTGGAAATACCGACAAGGAGGAAATCAGAAAAGAGGCCGCAGAAGCCGGAATTCCAACTGCCCAAAAGAAAGACAGTCAGGGCATTTGCTTCTTGGGCCATGTGGATATCCCTGAGTTTCTCTCGCACTATATTGATCTGGTGCCTGGTAAGGTACTAGATATGCAAGGAGAAATCATCGGCACGCATCAAGGAGCATTGGTATATACACTCGGACAGCGCCACGGTTTTTCTATTACCACCAAGGACAACTCCCGTACACCTATGTTTGTTGTCGACAGAGATACAGGTCAAAATACCATTACCGTAGATACGACTCCCAGACAATCAGACAAAGGTGATGCTGCAATCCAACTACATCAGATGGTAGTACGTAGCGCCGTACAAGAAGGGGACGTTATCCAAATACAGTGTAGATACCGACAAAAACCATTTTGGGGTATGGTTGCTCAGCGTGACGATGAAAACATAACGATTATTCCAAAGGAGACTTTTGATCAGCCAGCAGCTGGGCAGTCCTGTGTATTGTATCGGGGCATGCATTGCATCGGAGGTGGTACAATTGGTTGAGTAAAAGAAGCAGGGGCGACAACATAGCTCACAATTTAAATACTATATTAGGCAATGCACGACACTAGAGTAATCAAGGCAGACGGCACTGTTGAGTTTTTTAAAGTAGAAAAACTACGACGTTCTTTGCGACGGGCGGGTGCGAGCGTAGATGAAATCAACCAAATTATCGGACAGATTAACCTGACGCTGCACCAGGACATGCAGACGCAAGAAATATACCGTAACGCTTTTGCATTGTTGCGAGAGAGTCGTCCGCCGGCGGCTGCACGCTATTCTTTGCGTCGTGCACTCTTCAATTTGGGTCCGACCGGGTTTCCGTTTGAGAAGTTTTTGGCTCGGTTGTTTGAAGCTCAAGGGTACAACACTAGAACAGGTATTACTTTGAAAGGTAAGTGCGCTGAACACGAAATAGACGTGGCCGCCTACAAAGAAAACCACAGTTTTATCGGGGAAGCGAAGTTTCACTCACGACCAGGAGTCAAGTCTGACTTGCAGGTAGCCATGTATTCCTACGCTCGGTTTCTGGACCTGCAAAAGGCAAAAATTTGTCATGACGACGTCTGTGGCATCAATGAATTTTGGCTTATCACTAATACAAAATTCACCTCAACTGCTCGTGAGTACGGCACCTGTGTTGGGCTGAAGATGTTGAGTTGGGATTATCCGCGCAACGACAACCTCCACGACCGCATTCAACGAGCTGGCATTTACCCAGTAACGGTATTGCAAAACCTAAATTCTGCACAAGCCGAAACCCTTATCGCGCGTGACATTATTTTGTGTAGAGATATCTTGAAAGACGAGACAGTTTTGAAGCAACTACATCTCTCTAAGCGTAAATATGACGAGCTTATCCGAGAAGTGCGCTCACTATGCGGATAGGATAAGCATTCAAAATAAGCATTATGTCAATGTATGGGTGCGATTTTACGTGGTATACTCACACTATTACTTAATTCAGCAAAGCATAAATTTTACGTATGGCAGAAGAAACACAAGACGGGCAAAAGACAATTGTAGCTTTTGTAGTCGGACTCCTTATCGGTGGTTTGTTAGTCTGGGCCTTCTCAGGACCAACTACAGCTGCTCCAACAATAGATGTGGACGAAACGACAGAATCTGAACCAACCGAAACAGAAGGCGAGGGTAGTGAAGAAACAGCCGATTCTGATGAAGCAACCGCGGAAGTAGTGCCTCGACCAGAACTACGGGTTGGAGATGGCGAAGTGACTGTTAACGATCAAGCCGCTTCAGCTTCTATCACACTAGAAAGCGCAACGTATCCAGTAAGTGAGGGGTGGATTGGCGTACGAGAGTACAACAACGACCAGCTTGGATATATCCTCGGTGTAGTACGATTTAGTGAGTCACAGGGTCTTGTGCCAGACGCTATTGCTCTGCAGCGAGCAACTACCCCAGGAACTCGGTACGCAGTGGTTATCTTCACCGAAAACGGCGATTTTGAATTTAACTTAGCAGCCGATGTCCAGATTGATACCATCTTCGAGACGTTTGTTGCTCAATAAATGCTCCTTAGATAAAGCAACTAAAAGACCAGCCTGTGCTGGTTTTTTAGTTGTCAGTGCAAAATGGTATACTCGAGCTATATGGCTGAATACAAATATAAATACAATCCCAACCGAAATGCTCAATGGAATTATAAGGGGGAGAAATGGCGGCTATCTCGTTCTAAGATTGATTTTTTCTTCGAATGTCAACGGTGTTTTTACTTGGACAACGTACTTGGTACCAAGCGACCCGGGTTTCCGTCATTCAATCTAAATATAGCTGTCGATGAACTCTTCAAAAACGAATTTGATGGCTATCGTAAGACGCAAACACCACATCCAATAATGACCGAATACAACATTGATGCGGTGCCGTTTGAGCACAAAGACATGGACGTCTGGCGCGAGCCATTTACTGGTATTACCCACCGTCACGAGCCAACGGGCTTAATGATAAGTGGCGGAGTGGACGATGTGTGGGTGAATCCGGAAGGAAAGCTTATTATTGTTGACTACAAGTCGACGTCGAAGGATGGAAGAATCGACAAATTAGGAGATAGTCCCTGGGAACAACAATATACCCGGCAGCTGGGTGTTTATAAATGGCTACTGGAAAAGAATGGCTTTGAAGTAGAGGAAACTGGATATCTAGTGTATGCCAACGCTGATAAGCACCTACCTGATTTTGGGAATAAATTAATATTTGAGACCACTATACTACCGGTAGAAGCGGCGACAGACTGGATTGAACCGACGCTGGCTGAGATAAAAATCTGCTTAGACCGAACAGAGTTGCCGCCGACTGGAGATGATTGTGAATTCTGTCCGTACCGAACAGCTGCCGGAAAAAAGCTGCAAGCAATTCATTTTGCCAACACTGGAAAATTGTAAGCATATGGATTTTGCCACGAAAGTAAGAAACGTTGTAAAAGACATCCCACAGGGCAAGACAATGAGTTATGGTGAAGTGGCGACTGTGGCCGGAAACCCCAACGCAGCCCGGGCGGTGGCGAATATTATGGCTAAAAACTTTGATAAAAAAATCCCTTGTCATCGAGTTATCAGAAGCGATGGTACACTCGGTGGATACAACCGAGGTGGAGAAGCAGCAAAAAAATACTTGTTAGCGTCTGAAGGTGCTGTATTATAGAGAGTAATAACCGACTGTCATAAGTACATCGGGAAATAACGCTATGTATACTTTCAAAATCGAACAAGCCATCAAAGCTGCTGCTCTGTTGCATCAAGACCACCTGCGCAAAGGGTCCGTACCATTGCCGTACATAACACACCTAATGGCCGTTATGATGATTGTCCGCGACTACACAAGTAATGAAGATATGATCATCGCTGCGTTACTACATGACACTTTAGAAGACACCGATTACACTGCCGACGAGCTGCGAGAGGACTTCGGAGAAAAGGTGGCGACGTTGGTCAAAACACTATCTGAACCCAAGTCTGATGAATCAAACAAAATAAGTTGGCTCAATCGCAAAAAAATATACGCCAAACAATTACGAAACGGTCCGATTGAAGCGGTGATGATTGCCGCTGCCGACAAAGCTCATAATTTTAGGAGTGTGGTCGACGAATACAACGAAAATCACCGCTTGTTCCTGCAAGACTTCGGCACCAACCTTGAAGAACGCCTGGAAGCCTACCAGTGGATATCAAATGCCATCAACAATCGTTTACAAGATGGTATAGTGCATGAGTTTAATCACACATTTAAAGCCTATAAAAAATTTATCCTCGATGTCCAAGCAAAAAATAACTAAAAAAAACAACTTCCCAGGGTACACGTTCGTTACGAGTATGTCCGGAGTAGAAGAATATGTACTAAAAAGTAATGGTTTGCGGGTACTGTTTCACCACCGCCCAGAGACAGGGGTGGTAACAAGCAATATTACGTACTTGGTTGGTGCTCGAGACGAAGAACGAGGTGAGACCGGCTTAGCGCACATGCTCGAACACATGCTCTTTAAACCTACTACCTTTGATATTAAAAAAGGAATTACAGCTGGGGGAGCAATACAATTCGAACGTGACACCGGGTGCTCGCTCAATGCCAACACCTGGAAAGACCGTACAACGTATTATTTTAGTTATCCAACTAGCCACCTGCCACGAGCAATGGAGATAGAGGCCCAGCGGATGACTGGAGTCGTACTGACCGACAAAGCACTCGATCCCGAAAGAAATAACGTACTCAGTGAGTTTGATATGTATAACGGAGACCCTGGTTTTGCGCTATCGGTACAAATGTGTGGTACGGCATTTCACTCTCACCCTTATGGACACGAAACAATTGGTTACCGCGAGGATATTGAGGATTATACTGCCAAAAAGTTAGAGCGGTTTTATCGTAATTACTATCGACCAGACAATGCCGTTTTGATGGTAATCGGCGACGTGGATGCAGCCACTGCACTGACTCACATAAAGAACACTTTTGGACACATCCAAAATCCGGCTACGCCTATCCCTCGTTTCTCTATTAAAGAACCCAAACAGGAAAGCTTGCGAAGAGTATTTATTCAACGACCTTCTACGACCAACATTCTTTCGATCGGGTATCTACATGCAGGATTTCCATCTGAGCAATGGATAGCTGGAGTCATAATGGCAGACGTATTAACGGCTGGCCCAGAGAGTATTTTGCACAGATTATTAGTGGATACCGGTAAAGCTTCTGGGGTAGAAGGTAGTCCGGAACCGTCATCGGAAAAAAACCTCGGTGCAATAAACATTTCGTTAGCCCAAGGAGTGCCTCACACAGAAATAGAACACTTGGTCCTAGCTGCTATACAAGCACTTAGTGCCAAAGACATCGACTCATTGGTCAAAAAAACCAAGGCCAAAATGCTAACGAGCGAGCTATTTTCTCGACAAAGCTCTATGCGTATCGCTGCTGAACTTACCGAATACGTCTCTTCGGGAAACTGGGAAGCATATGGCAAGACGCCTGATTTACTCAGGTCTGTTACTACCAAAAAGGTCTTAGATTGTATGAGAGAAAGCTTTATCGAAAACAATATGACTATCGGTCATTTCATAGGAAAACAATAGTATGAAACAGCACATACACACAGAAGCAAATTACTCGCTCGCCACTATTGTAGCGGACAAGAGCCGGACAGTGACGGCATATATAACCGTAGATATCCACAAAGAACATACGGTTGCCGATCAGGCAGTGCAAATAATGTACCCTGACGCGTTGCTTTCTGGTACAGACAAAAAAGACCGCGAGGCATTCCTGTACGCTACTAATTTGCTGGGCGGAAGTGTCGGCGTATCGGTAAGCGGTAGCTGCGTCAATATTTCGATTAAATCAACCAGCGAAACCTTTGCCAAGCTACTGAAGCTAGTAGAAGAAATGTTGCTGACTCCGGCGTTTCCCAACACCCAACTGCAGAGAATTCGAGATACAGTGACTAATGAGCTACATGAATCAAAAGAAGATAGTCGTAGTATTGCGCACGAGGAACTACTCAACACTATTTACGGAGCAGGTGACCGAAAGTATTCCTACGATATAGACGAAACTATAACGGCCGTAAAACGCTCAGCCGCCAAGCAATTGAGAAGTCTACACACAGATGTGCTAACTCAGGCTTGGATTTGTTCTATCGCTGCGCCACAAGCACACTGCGACCTATTCAAGAAATTTATCCAAAAAACTAAGAGGCTACATTCTCTGCAGATGACAACTGCAATTCACCAACAGAAGCCCCCCAAAAAGACTGCAGCCTTAAAAGATGTACCGAGTCAACAAAACATAGACTTCAGTATTGGTGCACCACTACCATTTACCCTGCATCACCCAGACTATATCCCACTAAGCTTTGCAATTACTGTTTTAGCAATACCAGGCAGTTTTGCTGGAAGATTGATGGATACAGTACGAGCCAAAGATGGACTCACCTACGGTATTTATGGACAACTAGAAGGCTTTTCTGGTACCGAACAAGGCTACTGGCGCATCATGACTTTTTTTGCCCCTGACAAAGCAACACAGGGCTTGCAAGCAACCTTCCGAGAAATATCCAAGCTGTATAAGAAAGGCATTACGCAGGACGAGCTAGACAAGTTCAAAATAATTCTTAGTACTAAACAAACACTGCTGGGCGATTCAATCGCTGGTCAATTAAACAATCTCCATAGTTATAATTGCCATGGCTTCACCTTACAAGAAATCGAAGAACGAAAAGCCAAAATAACATCACTCACTTTAAAAGAGGTCAACGATGCCGTCAAGCTGTATCTTGATCCCGCTACACTGACTATTGGCGGTGCTGGTCCAATCAAGGCTGTGCAGAAAGATATAGAGACTTTTATCAAGAGTGTGCAATAATCTGTCTATATGAATTTACTATTTTGGGCACTAACAGTTGGCGTTATTGGTAAGGTACTGCTGGCAGTCGGAGTACTCATCGCACATTCGCAACTAGCGCATGAAAGAAAAATCGACAGTCTGGTGTTAAAAAGCTTTCGACTTGAACACACCTTAACCATCACCGGAATCATTTTAATTATATCTGGCTATTTGATGGAAGTATTTTTCTACGAGTTTGGTACACCTTTGTTCTCTTGTACCGGGCGAGATTGTGCGGAAGCAGCAGCGGTCATACTTTCGCTCTAAATATACTCTGGCAGCGACTCTAGGAACAACCATATACTCTTGACCGCCCTTTTCAAGGGTGAATTCTTGGGTTAAGGTAGTGTACACGCAGCAATTATTATAATTTCACATACTATGACAGGCAATGACATTAGAAGGAAGTACTTAGACTTTATGATCGCCAAGGGTCATGCGGTTGTTCCTTCTGCCGCCCTAATACCTGACAATGATCCCACAACTCTCTTTACCGGCAGCGGTATGCAACCGATGATTCCGTATCTACTTGGAGAACAACACCCAAAAGGCACCCGACTCGTAGATTCACAAAAGTGTTTTCGAGCTGAAGATATTGATGACATTGGGGACAATCGACACACCACGTTTTTTGAAATGCTCGGCAACTGGTCTCTGGGAGACTACTTTAAGGAAGAGCAAATTACGTGGATGAGTGAATTCTTACTGGACGAAGTACGAATTAATCCAGAAAAATTTTATGTGACGGCCTTTCGGGGTGACGAGGCAGCTGGTATTCCTACTGATACTGAAGCAGCAGAAATATGGCAAAAAGTTTTTGCGTCACGAGGGTTGTCCAATGGAGTAGCTGATCTGGGCTCAGCTAGCCAAGCAAGCGGCCGCGGAATCAAAGAGAACGAGCGAATCTTTTATTATGATGCCAAAGAAAACTGGTGGAGCAGGGCAGGTGTGCCGGAAAAAATGCCGGTAGGTGAAATCGGTGGCGGAGACAGTGAAATGTTTTATGATTTTGGTACCGAACATGACACGGCGTACGGTGAACACTGCCATCCAGCTTGTGATTGCGGTCGATTTATGGAGATTGGTAATAACGTCTTCATGAAGTACATCAAAACTGAGGCTGGCTTCCAAGAACTTCCTGCTCACAATGTGGACTTTGGTGGAGGACTGGAACGAATTACAGCTGCAGCTAACGACAGCAATGACGTATTTACGGTTGATGTGCTTTGGAATGTGGTCGACCAAATCCAGACGTTGTCTGGAAAAAAATATACCGATAACCTAGAGGCATTTCGAGTAGTTACCGACCATATCCGTGGTGCGGTATTTATGATTGGTGATGGTATCTTGCCTGGTAACACCGAGCAGGGTTACTTTGTGCGCCGGTTGCTTCGGCGTGCCGTTCGTTACGCTGACATCCTAGAGATTCCAGCTGGCTCATTCCAGCTCTTGGCAGAAAGTGTCATCAGTACGTACCAAGGCCACTACCAAAATCTAGGCATCCAAAAAGCTGCTATCCAGCACGCAATCGCTATTGAGGAAGAACAATTCCGCAAGACACTCGAAAATGGTCTGAAACAGTTTAATAAAATATCGCTACAGGTCCACGTAGAAACCAAAGTGGTAGACGGCAAAAAAGTTATTGATAAGTCTATACCTCCAGTCAGCAAAAAGGCAATCAGCGCCCAAAATGCTTTTGATTTATTTACTACCTACGGATTCCCGATTGAACTTACTGAAGAAATTGCCGAAGAAAATAAACTGATTGTCGACCGCAAAGGATTTGAAGTGCTCATGGAAGAACACAAACAAAAGTCACGCGCCGGCGCTGAGCAAAAATTTAAAGGTGGACTGGCTGATAACTCAGAAAAAGTGGTCCAGTTTCATACCGCTACCCACTTACTACTAGCTGCATTGCGACACTTCTTGGGAGATCATGTGCACCAAGCTGGCTCAAATATTACTGGGGAGCGACTACGTTTTGACTTTACGCATCCTGAAAAAGTAGAAAAGGAAATATTAGACAAAATAGAAGACTGGGTCAATCACGCCATTGCCACAGGCGGCGGAGTGTCAATCCAAACTATGCCAAAAACCCAAGCCGAGGGTGATGCGACTATTGAAGGAAGTTTTTGGGATAGATATCCAGATGAAGTAAAGGTATACACCGTACGAGGCAATGACGGCACCATCTTTTCTAGAGAACTTTGCGGCGGACCGCACGTACAAGACTTGTCTGCTATTTCTGGCATGTTCAAAATCAAAAAGGAAGAGTCGTCATCAGCCGGTATTCGGCGCATCAAAGCCCTCCTTGTAGTATAGCTATCCACGATATAAAGCTCCCAAACATAGACCCGATAGCGAGGGATGCTGTTATACTATAGACATGTCATTCTTTGGTTCGAAGGTTCTAAAAAAACGGTACGGGGCAATCATTGATATCGGCTCAGGTAGCGTGCTGGCAGCAATCGTCTGTTCAAACCCAGCTAGTAAGCATCCCCAGGTACTTTGGTCAAAGCGAGAACATATTCCGTTGCGCAATATCGATACCCTCGAGAAAAGTGCCAAGGCGGTAATGACGTCACTAATTAATACCGCTATGGAACTTGATTCTATTGGCATGAAGGCACTACGAGAGTTCGATGCCAAGGCTGAAATAAAAGAAATACAGTGTAGCATTTCTGCCCCGTGGTCTTACACCGTCACCAAAACGATTCATTATACTCAAGAGAAGCCATTTGAAGTCAACAACTCGTTGATTCAAGAGCTCTTGCTTTCAATCCAACACAAAATTGAAGAGGAACTATCAAAAAATGAAGCACTGAATGATCTCGGTCTGGAAATTATTACAAAATACAATCTCGGCATTTCAGCCAATGGATATCAAGTAGCACATCCAGAGGGAAATGAAGCTTCTACGTTGACTGTGTCGCAAGCTACCGTCGTGGCTCAGACCTATCTGATAGATTCCATCACCCAAGTACAAGAAAAGATGCTTCCAAAGGCCACTGTTCGTAAACTTTCTTTCGTACTCTTATTTCACTTCATCAACAAGCAGTTACTACTTAGGACACAAGACACCTGTCTGGTAGACATCACCTACGAAGCGACCGAAATCGGTATCGTCAGAGACGGTATCTTGTCTTATTGTACACACACGCCGTTTGGTTCCTTCTCGCTAGCCCGAGAGATTTCTGCAGTCACAAAAATGCCCCTAAATGAATCTTTCGGACATATTCACGCTGAAAACCCTTACTTATTTCTAGAAAAGTTACCAGAAAAGCAAAAAGACGACATACTCGCCATCTTTGAGTCGTATGTCGTAAAGATGAGTGATTTATTCAAAGAAACGGGTGACGCTTTGTCGATTCCAAAGCATATAACACTGCACACTGACATCAAAACCGAACCATTGTTCAGCGACTTGTTAGAGAAAGCCGCCAAACGAAATCTGAAAACTGCTCCTTATATCGTACCTATATCGCAAGAAATCATTAATACTATCTACAAAGCTGTCACCAAGGACACTGCCTTGGTAATACCGACGGATACTGCGCTACTGATATCTGCTCAGTTTTTCCACACACATCAGAATAAAGATTCTTTTAGGTACTTTTAAACGCTATACTGTACAATATACTTATGACAAAAAAATGGAACCTCCAAGACATTCGACCGGCTACGCCCCGGAAAAACAAAAAACTGCAGCACAGGATGCAAGAAGGTGATGAATCACAGACTCCTTCAAACCAACCATTAACAAGCAGGGAACATATCCCGAGTATCATCATTGAAGATGGCAGAAATAAGGGCAACAGCAGACTACTTATATCAATAGTGTTATTCGTTGTGATTGTTGGTGGAGCATTGGGCTTGAGTGCACTCATGGGCAAGACCGAACTAACTATCTACCCCGAAATGAGAGAACTCAATGTGAACGCAGAATTCACTGCCTATCCTGACATGCGAGAAAACGCGCTGAGTTACGAAATAATGACTTTAGAAACAGTGGGAGAAAGTCAGGTTAAGGCTACCGGACAAATACAGGTTGAAGAGCAAGCGACTGGATTAATCGAAATTGTGAACACTACAACCGGTGCCGAGCGGTTAATAAAAAATACTCGATTCCGTACAGAAGAGGGATTAGTATTCCGAATCCCCGAATCAGTCGTAGTACCTGGAGCAGTCCGGGATAACTCAGGTAGTTCTATACCTGGGACTATTCAAATCGAAGTGTTTGCTGACCAGCCTGGGGAAGAATACAACATTCCAGCCAACCAAACATTTGATATTCCTGGATTCCAAGAAAGCGGTCTGACAGCTTTATTCAATGGAATTACCGCACGCAATGCGGCGGCATTTATCGGCGGGTACAGCGGTCCACAATTCCAAATCGACGATAACGAATTAAACACAGCCAGACAAGCGTTACAAATTCAACTGCGCGACGATCTTCTCATGAGAATTGATAGTGAAAAGCCAGCTGACTTTATTGCATATCAAAATGCAGTAGCTATAACATACAACCAACTACCAGCCATCGAATACGGACAGGGCTTAGTAACCATCAGGGAACAAGCTGTCCTACAGATACCATTATTTAGCTCTAGTGATTTTGCTTCCTTCTTAGCAGAACAAACGGTTGCTACGTATGATGGCAATGATATTAGAATTCAAAATCCGGAAACATTGGCATTTAGCTATACGTCAGGTACTACCAGCTCAAGTGTCATCGCCAACGAGCCATCACTAACCTTCAATCTATCAGGAAAGCCAATGTTTGTTTGGGAGTACGACGGTGAAAAACTGGCCAAAGACCTAGCTGGTTTACCTAAGACAGCTATCACCAATGCAGTTGCTTCGTACCCAGGTATCGATGCAGCCAGAGTGCACATAACACCATTTTGGAAGAGAACATTCCCAGCCGATGCAGTTGATATCAAGATCATAGAAGAACTCACTCCAATTGCAAACTAGTATATCGACATGTATACAGTTACACAGTTGACGCGCTCTTTGTTATTTGTTAGACTCAGCCTCGTTTAATGGACCAAGATAAAACAACAGCGGTAACAGACGATTTAACGTACGGGATTGTAGAGGAAGCTCTACCCAACGCGCTTTTTCGTGTAAAAATAGAAGAAGACGATGAGCCAACATTGGCTTACTTATCAGGAAAAATGCGTCGGTTTCGCATTCGTGTCCTCGTTGGTGACAAGGTTGGCATGGTAATAGACCCTTACGGGGGGAAAGCCAGGATCACAAAACGACTATAAAAATATTATGAAAGTACGATCATCAGTAAAAAAAATGAGTCCAGATGACATAATCGTAAAGCGACGTGGAGTCGTTTTCGTCATCAATAAGAAGAAGCCGCGACATAAACAACGACAAGGTTAATATATGAGAATTTCAGGAATTACAATCCCAGACGAAAAACAACTAACGTACGCGCTAACCGCTGTGTATGGTATTGGTCTATCTCGATCTAAGGATATCCTCGATGAGCTATCAATCGAGCACACTACAAAACCAACCGATCTAACCACGGAGCAAGAAAATGCCATTCGTGAAAAAATTGAAGTATTTTCAATCGAAGGTGAACTCAAACGACAAGTTTCGGGGAACATCAAACGACTGAAAGACATCAATTCATACCGTGGTTCACGTCACGCCAAGAGACTACCTGCACGAGGTCAGCGAACAAAAACCAATGCTCGAACACTCAAGGGTGCGAAGAAGACGATGGGAAGTGGACGACGTAAACTAGAGAAGACTTAAGATTATTAATATTTCATTTATCGTAACGACATATGGGTAAGAAACGAATCATGAAGAAGAGCGGTGGCTCAGATGTAGCAGGTACATCACGAGCACTAAACCGTATCCCGAAGCGAAAACTCGCATCAGGAAAGCTAAATATTTTAGCTACTTTCAATAACACACTAGTCACGTTGTGTGACGAAAAAGGAAACGCTGTGATGGCGGCTTCTAGTGGTGCACTAGGATTTAAGGGGTCTCGTAAGAGTACGCCCTTTGCTGCTGCTAAGGTAGGAGAAATCATCGGTGAAAAAGCCCAACAAATGGGTATGAAGGACGCAGAAGTAATCATCAGAGGTGTCGGTTCTGGTCGAGAATCAGCGCTTCGAGCTTTCGCAGGAAAGGGAATCAACGTCACTAAAATTACTGACAAGACTCCAATCCCATTTAATGGCCCTCGTCCACCTAAGGCACGACGTGTATAGTATTTAGCTTATGAAAATTGGACCAAAATTTAAAATTGCAAAGCGGCTCGGAGCATCTATCTTCGAAAAGACTCAAACTCAAAAGTTTGAACTGTCTGTTGCGCGTAGTGCAAATCAAAAACGAGGACGACGACCAAACCAGATGAGTGACTACAAACGTCAACTAATCGAAAAGCAAAAAATGCGATTTACTTATGGTATTTCTGAAAAACAACTACGACGATACGTAGATGATGCTGTTGATAAAAGTAATCAGCCAATCGCAGTACTAATGGACCGTTTGGAAACCCGTCTTGATAACGTGGTATACAGAATGGGACTAGCAAAGACTCGTCGGCTAGCTCGACAAATTTCTTCTCATGGACACATCTGTGTTAATGGCCGGAAAATGACTATTCCTTCGCATAAAGTGAAAGTTGGAGACGTATTATCTATCCGTGAGGGTAGTCGTCAAACTGGACTCTTTATAGACTTAGCAGAAAAACACGAAGCTACTGCATTGCCGAGCTGGGTAACTTTTGATCCTAAAAAGATGGAAGGAACCATGAAGTCTGCCGCAGTTTTCGAGGCTACTGGATCATTGTTTGACCCTGAACAAGTGATGGAATACTACAGTCGATAGGGGTTAGATGTTTACAAAAATTAATAAGTTTAAAACACATATATGTTAGAAACAAATGTAACTCTACCTTCAAAGCCGCGAGTAGTATCTGAAGGTGATAACAAGGGGACTTTTGAAATTGACGGACTGTTCCCAGGGTATGGACATACACTCGGAAACTCTCTGCGACGAATTATTCTCTCATCACTTCCTGGTGCAGCAATCACGCAAGTTAAGATTGATGGAGTAGAGCACGAATTCTCTACACTTAGTGGAGTAAAGGAAGACGTGATTAACATCCTCCTTAACCTTAGAAAGGTACGTTTAAATCTTCACTCAGAAGAGCCGATGACATTGTCATTAAATAAGAGTGGAGCAGGAGTGATTACAGCAGCAGACTTTGATGCACCGTCACAAGTAGATATTCTCAACCCAGAACAAACTATTGCTGAAGTAACCAACAAAAGCACAAAGCTTTCAATGGAAATTACAGTAGAACGGGGTCTTGGCTACGTTCCGCGTGAAGTACATAAGAAAGATAAAGTTGAAATTGGCATGATTGCCCTTGACGCAGTCTTTACGCCTATCCGTCGTGCTAACTACGAAGTAGAAAACATGCGCGTTGGTGACCGAACAGATTTCAACCGACTGCGAATGATCATTGAAACAGATGGAACCTACACTGCTCGAGAAGCGCTCGAAAAGTCTATCGAAATCATGATTCACCAGCTTAAGTCAGTGATTGGTTTTCAAGAACAACACAAAGAGGCTACCGAAAAGGTTGATGCTGTTGCACCAGAAGAATCTACAGAGCCGGACCAAGAAGTACTCAAAACACGAATCGAAACACTTGACCTTACTAGCCGAACACTCCAAGCACTCGAAGAAGCAAGCATCCGAACGGTCGGAGGACTTGTGCGAAAGAAAAAAGATGATATATTATCGCTCGATGGCATTGGACCGAAGGGACTAGAAGAAATCCTAGAACTCCTTCAGAAAATGAATCTCAAACTAGAAGAATAAGCTTATGCAACACGCAAAGAAAACAAGAACACTCGGACGATCACGAAGCCAACGCACAGCGTTGGTTCGCGGTTTAGCGGTGTCACTCATTCGTGATGGTCAAATCAAAACTACTTTAGCCAAGGCAAAGGAGTTGCAACCAAACATCGAACGTCTCGTGACCCACGCCAAGAAGGATTCTATCCACGCTCGACGTTTGGTAGCAACGAACCTCGGAGAACCAGGAGACGCGATAATCAAAAAGTTTTTTACTGAAGTTGCGCCGACGTTCGCTGAACGAAACGGTGGCTATACACGAGTAATTAAATTAGGTCGAACTTCACCAGGACGAGACGAAGCTATTATAGCTTTCGTTGAATAACTATTATTATGACTACAGAAAATACAACTAACTACGTGATTGATGCCCAAGGTAAGCGCCTAGGCAAGGTTGCAACTGAAGCAGCTTCAATACTACTAGGTAAGGACAAGGCTACTTTTGCCAAGCACATCAAGTCTGACATCATTGTTGAAATCAAAAACAGCAGTAAGATGGACATTCCTGACAAGAAGCAAGGTGAAATCTACCAACGATATACTGGCTACCCAGGAGGTCGTCGCGAAGAAACACTTTCTCACCTAGCAGAACGGCGAGGGTACGAAGAAGTACTTAAGCGTTCTATCGGTGGAATGTTGCCTGGAAACAAGCACAAGAAGCCTCTGTTAGCACAACTAATTATCACTGAATAATCGTATGTCAGCCACTAAAACAGCAATCTACATTGAAGGAATTGGTCGTCGAAAGACTTCATCAGCTCGTGTACGATTAACACCAGCTTCAGAAACTACAATCGTAGTTAATGAAAAGGCAGTGACAGATTACTTCGGTAACCTTTCTCACCAAAAAGACATCCAATCAGTTTTGGATACTGCAGATGCCGGAATCGAACACTACACCATAACTGCTAAGGTATTTGGTGGAGGTATTTCATCACAAGCAGAAGCAATCCGACTCGGTATTGCTCGAGCACTCGTAAAAGAAAAGAAGGAACGACGTGGACCGCTCAAAGCCGGAGGATTCCTTAAACGAGATCCCCGATCAGTAGAACGAAAGAAGTTCGGACTTCTCAAAGCCCGAAAACGACCAGCTTGGAGTAAACGATAAACAAAAAACCCCTTCTGGGGTTTTTGTTTTGTCGTATAATAATGTACGTATGAACATATATGTCGGAACTACTAATAAGCGAAAACTTATTGCCGTTACTGCGGTGGTTAATGAAATGAATATTAGTTCAGACTTTGCGGTGACTGGGTATAAAGCTGATTCTGGTGTGCCAGAAACACCGTTTGATGAACAAACCATTTTGGGCGCTCTTAATAGAGCCAAAGCGGTACGTCAGGCGCATCCAGATCAAGACTTATACATTGGGATAGAGAGTGGCATCGTGAACAGATATAGTGATATGTACGAGGAAGTATGGGTGGTGGCCATATACGGCAAAAAGGTCTGTGCTGCGTATTCAAGTGGCGTTAGATTACCAGACAAAGTTGTCGACCATATCAATGGCGACATACAAAACCATCCTAATGCGATGGATACGTTACGAGAAGAGTATGACATAGAACACCACGACGGCAATAACAGTGACACCTGGGGTAATTACACCGGAAATATAATAGATAGGGAAGCAGGAATGAAAGAAGCAATTCGTAATACGTTAGTTCAAATATTCCCAGGAGACAAAAGCTTTTACTAATCATGAATAGTCTTGACAGTTATTTTGTTTTGTGAAAAACTGAGAGAAACTAATCATGTTCTTAAAAAGGTGAAGCAATGAATGTGCAGGGACTACTAGCTGAAAAAGGTCTAATAAAAATACAGTCAGGTTGGGATAGAACGCTAAGTACAAACATGTTTTCTACCAAAGGAGTCGTGAGTTTGTGGAGTGATTATATGCTCGAAAATAACATAGTACTAACTGACGATGGAGTGTCGTGTAGTTCAATCTTATTTTTTTATGATAACAAAATTAGACGCTTACCTGTTACTAGTAAACCAAAAGGCGTAGAAAATTTGTGCAGTGTATGGGTCAATATTTTTAAAACCATGCCTACGGAGGAATGGTTGAGAAGAGCCACCGAGAACAAAATAGATACACAGCTTCGTGAACCAAATTTAAAGAGATATCTTTGGCTTGAGAATCGAAAGTTCTTAAAAATTAGTCATGTCAAAAAGATAAAATGTGCTTATAAGAAAGCTTACGGGCAGAAATTATTCGAACTGAGAAAGAATGTAGAGAATCCACGAAAACTAGAAGTAGCTAACAGGAATAAGGCTTCCTGAACAAATAAAAGCTAATAACCACCACTCTTATTATTGAGAGTGGTTTTTTTTGACATTAACCTTAATCGCCCTTATAATGCGCACGTATGGTGAATATGAAAAAAGATAACAACGACGACATAGAGGTGGAAAACACCAACGACGAAGATGCAGGATTTGAAGATATTGAATTAGAAAATGCTGAAGCTACAAGTAAAGACAAGCAAAAACAGTTACGAGAGAAGCTTGCAGCTTGTGAAGAAGAAAAGAAAAAAATATTAGATGATTCCCAATTAGCAAGAGCTGACTTCTTAAATGCACGAAAGCGGCTTGAAGAAGAAAAACTTAGAGACAGGGACAGAAGCAAGATTCGACACATGGAAGAATTGCTTCCATTGTGTGACAGCTTCCAAATGGCAATCAGTGACGCGACAGCTTGGGAAAAAGCGGACGAAACCTGGAGAAAGGGGATTGAAGGAATTCATCAACAACTCAAAGGCATCCTCGATGCCAACGGGGTCAAAGAAGTGATTCCCGAAGGTGAGAGCTTCGACCCGTACAAGCATGAGGCGGTCGGCACCGAAGAGGTGACAGACAAAGAAAAACAAGACGTAGTAATATCAGTAGTACAGCGAGGCTATGAAATAACGATTGGCGGAAAGACAGAAGCGATTCGACCGGCGCGCGTTACTACCGGAATTGTAAAAGACTAACTTGATACTTAAATAAACATTATGGCAAAAATACTAGGAATCGACCTCGGTACCACCAACTCAGCAATGGCTGTCATTGAAGCTGGTGAACCGGTTATTATAGAAAACGCAGAAGGGACTCGAACGACACCGTCTATTGTAGCTATTTCTAAAACAGACGAACGACTGGTAGGACAAATCGCTAAGCGACAAGCGGTAACCAATCCAACCAATACCATCTACGGCATAAAGCGCCTGATTGGGCACAACTTTGAAGACAAAGTCGTCCAAAAGGACATGGCGATTTCTCCGTATACTATTAAGAAAGGAAAAGACGGTGGCGCAGTAGTGGAAATGGATGGTAAAGAATATCGACCAGAAGAAGTATCTGCAATGATCCTCACCAAACTAAAGACTGACGCTGAAGCAAAGCTGGGAGAAAAAATCACTGAAGCAGTTATTACTGTTCCGGCCTACTTCAACGACTCACAACGAAAAGCAACACAAGACGCTGGAAAGATTGCTGGACTAAACGTACGTCGCATCATCAATGAACCCACCGCAGCAGCCTTAGCCTACGGTTTCAATAAAAAGAACGAAGAGAAGATTGCGGTGTATGATTTTGGAGGAGGAACTTTCGACGTGACTATTCTAGAAGTGGGAGATGACGTGGTGGAAGTACAATCTACTGATGGAGATGCACACATGGGAGGACGAGACATCGACCAAGAAATCGTCAGATTCTTGATTAAAGAGTTTAAATCAACCAGTGGGGTAGACCTCGGTAAAGACAAGCTAGCGCTGCAACGGCTCGATGAGTCTGCCGAGAAAGCAAAACTAGAGCTTTCTTCTACGACTGAAACAAACATCAACATTCCCTTCATCTCACAAGGGTCTGATGGGCCTTTGCACATGGACATTAAGTTAACTCGTTCAAAGCTCGAAGAACTAGCACACGAATACGTAGACAAATCTATCGAAATCACTAAGCGAGCGCTGGAAGCTTCTGGACTCAAGAAAGAAGATATCGATGAAGTGATTCTTGTCGGAGGACAAACGCGAATGCCAGCTATTCAAAAGGCAGTGAAGGAACTCTTTGGTAAAGAACCGAACCGAACCATCAACCCTGATGAAGTTGTGGCACTGGGAGCAGCTATCCAAGCGGGTATCTTCCAGGGAGACGTGCAGGACATTACACTTGTGGACGTAATCCCGCTTTCATTGGGTATCGAAACTATGGGAAGCGTAAATACAAAACTCATCGAAAAAAACACCCACATCCCGACCAAGAAGCAACAAGTATTCTCAACCGCGGCAGACAACCAAACATCGACCGAGATTCACATCGTACAAGGCGAGCGACCAATGGCGGCAGACAACAAGTCACTGGGTAAATTCGTACTCGATGGTATCCCGCCTGCACCACGTGGCGTCCCACAAGTAGAAGTGACGTTTGACGTTGACAGCAACGGCGTACTGAACGTAACCGCCAAAGACAAGTCGACAGGAAAAGAACAGTCAATCCGCATCGAAGCTAACTCCGGTCTTACTGAAGAAGACATCGAGCGAATGAAGAAGGAGGCCGAAGAGCACGCGGGAGAAGACGGGAAAAAGAAAGAAATGATTGACGCTCGCAACAACGCAGAGCAAATGGTCTACACCGCCGAAAAATCACTAAAAGATCACGAGAAGGAAGTACCAGAAGATATCAAAAAAGAGATCCAGGATAAGATTAAAGAAGTAAACGAAGTAAAAGAAAAAGACGACAAAGACGCACTCGCCAAAGCAGTGGAAGGACTTACGACCTCACTACAAAAGATTGGTGAAATAATGCAAAAGGCAGCCGAAGAAGCGCAAAAAAAATCAGCCGGAGAGAAGGGTCCAGATAAGGGAGACAAGAAAGACGAAGATGAACCCGTAGTACACGATGCCGAAGAAGCAGACAAGAAGGAAGAAAAAACCCAAGACAAGAAAGACGAAAAAGAGGAGGATAAGAAATAAAAATAAGTTCCAGGTATGCAGATAGCTATCTGCATACTCGAACTGATTTATATTAATCAATCACCATATGAAAGAATACTATTCAATACTAGGACTGGAGAAAGGCGCACCCAAAGACGAGGTTAAAAAGGCTTTCCGGAAGATGGCTGCCAAGTATCACCCAGACAAAAAAACTGGTGACGAAGAAAAATACAAAGAGATTACCGAAGCGTATGCGGTGCTTGGTGATGAGAAGAAAAAGGCTGAGTACGATACCTACGGACACTCTTTCAGCGGAGCTGGTGGGGGAGGAGCCAGGCAAGGACAAGGCTTTGGCGGATTTAATGCGCAAGACTTCGGTGGGCAAGGCTTTGAATTTGATATCAACGATATTTTCCAAAACTTCGGATTTGGCGGCGGACAGCAGCAACAAAAGCGCGGTCGAGATGTGTCGGTTGACATCAATCTAAACTTTAAGGAATCAATCTTTGGAATAACGCGCAAGTTGCTCATTACCAAAAACAATACCTGCACGCACTGTAGCGGTAGTGGTGCCAAAAAAGATACCGAAACAACTACTTGTAGCACCTGTAACGGTCAAGGAAAAATACGAGAAAATCGACAAAGTATCATGGGAAGCTTTACCACGGTCCGCGAATGTTCTACTTGTAACGGAACAGGGAAAGTGCCAAAAGAAAAGTGCCCACACTGTGCCGGGGCAGGCATAGCGCGCACCGAAGAAGAGATTTCTATCAAGGTGCCCGCTGGCATC
>Ga0306872_100208_pt1 | contig 25401 bp, 30 predicted proteins | sample AntRauMeHopE1498_FD_190455 | JGI IMG/M metagenome (GOLD analysis project Ga0306872, IMG submission 190455) | Saline lake microbial communities from Rauer Islands, Antarctica - Metagenome Hop E1 #498 (v2) (version 2) | ecosystem: Environmental > Aquatic > Non-marine Saline and Alkaline > Saline ...
GCTGTACAATATTTCGATTATCGATGGTTTGTTCGTAGATAAGTGACATGTTGTGATTGGTTTACTTTAGTAACGGAGTTTATTGATCTTCGGTCCGAACGTCGTCCTCTAGAAGTAGGATAGCACCGCCGACGATTTCGAGTGCATCGGCGGACTCGGTCCTAATTGACTGCTCTACTTGCTCTAACTCCCGATCAAGTTCCTGCCAATTTCGCTGTACCGCCCCTTCAGCTTGGTTGTACGTGGCGCGCAAATCTGCTCGTACCCCCTGTATGCTGGCCAGCGCAGCGTCGTAATCCTCCTCTACTTCGAGTTCGACCTGCATCGCAGCGAGGTTGGCTCGCGCCTCAGCTCTCGCGAGGGCCTCGGCTCCGGCGTCCCAGGTGTTGCTGGTGGTGGTTACTATCTCGTTGCCAAGTGCGTCAAGATTGTCCTCGGTTTCTTGCGCGAGTTCACTTGCCTCACGCTCAACGGCGGTAGTGACATCGGTGCCAGACCGGTTGAATGCCATCCAGGCGAGTACGATAGCGATTAGGCTGATAATACCGATGACCCACATCAGTCCCGTGTTGTTGGAATGCGAATTGTTCATAGTTGTACTTGGTTATCGCGTATAAAGCTCCGGAGAGTGGGTTAGCCTCGCACCAGCTGCACGATCCACAGTAGGATTGAAGCACCGATGATTGCTACGAGTAGACTGTAGAGGTTGAAGCCAGTGACCCCGTCAGCGCCCAAGAAACTGAATAAGAACCCGCCGAGCGATGCTCCGACGATACCAACGATGATGTTGAGAATTATTCCTTGTGAACCGTCAGTGCCCATAAACATTGAGGCGATCCAGCCAGCGACTCCTCCGAGTAAAATCCAAAGTAAGATTGACATATATTGGTGTAATTAGATTAAGTATTTGGTGGCATGCCACCGTTAATAACTTGTTGTACTCCACATAGACTCGCAGACTTGATCACTTTTGTCAAAATAAAATATCTGTTTGACGTTTTTGTAACAAAAAAGTCAATATAGTAACTCTAAAAATAAAGAAGTTTGACAACTTTGTTTTATTTGTCGTAACAAACTGTTGTTTTAGCAGTAGTAAAGTGCTAAGCTATGGGGCATGATGCACAAATACCAAAAACAACTCGAGAAGTTTGGGCTGAGCGAAAAAGAGGCCAACGTGTACGTTGCACTATTGCAGCACGGCGCGGCTCCAGCTAGCGTGGTTGCAAACCGAGTTGAGCTCAACCGATCGACCACCTACGTCCAGCTAAAGTCGCTTCTAGCATACGGTTTGGTTAGTACTTTTAAAGACGGTAAGAAGACTTTTTTCTCGGCTGAGTCACCACTCAATTTAGAGCGTTTGCTAGAGCAAAGGATATCAACCCTCGAACAAAAAAAGAGTCAAATTGAATTATTCCTACCGGGACTATTAGACTCGTTTAGCCAGCACAGCATCAAGCCAATTATCAGAAATTTCCAAGGTAAAGACGGACTGGCCGCGATGCGTAATGAAGTGTTCACTAGTGAAGATGCAAAAATTCGTATTATCACAAACTATGATGATTTACAGAACACATTTTCCAAAAAAGAGTTGCAGCACTACAGTGCACAGCGTAAACAACAATCGATTGCCTCGTACGTGTTGTACACCATGGCTGCGGGGGATGATTTCACCCCGTTTGAGTATCAGCGCTTGCAGCGGGTCTCTGCTAAATCAAAACCCTTTGGCTGTGATGTGTATATTTACGGCAACACCGTTTCGTTTGCCGCGATGAAGCATGAGGTGGTTGGGGTCAGTATTGACCAGGCCGATATCGCCGTGGCCATGAAAACGCTGTTTGATTCGTACTGGGACAAACATCAGAAAAAGAAGAAATAGGCATGAGTAAAGCCGCGCAACAAATGCTGCGCGGCCTTCTGACGGTCCTTCGAACGAAAGATCGCAAATCAGTTGCAAGCAACCGAAGCGATAACACCCATAAGGGGAAAGTGGCGCAGCCTTGCGCCGAGTCCGTTGACCGTCTAGTTTTTAGAGTCCAATCATGAATGGCTCCCTTCTGGAGGGAAAGTACAACCCCTCCTTTGGCACCCTAACACAAACCTTTTCACTTGTGCAACTATTGGCTTGATACTTGGTAATTTGTATGATACTTGCTACCATAGAGTTATACGGAGTGATGGGTTACTAGAAATAATCAATAAAACTATGATTTTGAAACTTTCAGTCCTGGCCGCAGCGATTCTTCAGGTTGCAGCCGCCGGCTACCTCAGCCTGAGCACTTTCCAAAACACTGGCGATATGCTGCCGGTGTTTATCCAGCCCGCCGGGTGGGCGTTTAGTATTTGGGGCTTAATCTACTTGCTGTCGTTTGTGTACGCGGTGTACCAGATTGTCCCGAGTAACGACAACGCGACCCTGCGCGCAACCAGACTACCAGCGCTGGTCGGGTTTTTGGCGTCGATTGCCTGGCTGTATTTGGCTGGGATGGACAACTGGCTAATCTGGCTCACTGCTCCGGTATTGTTCACCATGGCGATCTCGTTTGTGTTCGTGATCAGGGCGCCCGACGCCGCCAGTGCTAAGCAAACCCTATTGTCCAAACAAATCCTCTTTCCATACGCAGCGTGGACGGGGATTGCTAGCTGGCTCAATGTCCAGACGCTTCTGACCGATCAGGCAATCGTCACTACCGACCTGATGAATTACGTGACTAACGGCGCACTGTTTGCGTGTATCGCTGGATTTACGTTGTACTACTATAAGCAAACTGACTACAGCGCGTGGTACGGTGGCGTGCTGGTATGGGCTGGAATCGCGGTGGCTTATGTTAACTGGTTCGAGCACGGCAACCTGGTGTTCGCGATTTTAGGTGGACTGCTTTCACTCCTGGCCGCAGCAATCTACATCAAACGACATGTGCTGTCGTAACACCTATGACTGACCAAACCTTTGTCGACTACGTCATAGACCAACTCGCACCAGTCGGGGTGGTTTTGACGAGCAAAATGTTTGGTGGTGTCTTGCTCAAAATCGATAACAAACAGCTGGGAATCATTATCGACGGCACATTGTATTTCAAAGTCAAAGAACCAGAGCTACACCGCAAGTTCACCCAAATGGAATCCGACCCCTACGAATACGACCGCAAAGACCGCGAGAGTCCAGTGCGTATCCGCACCTGGTGGTCAGTGCCAGACGAGGTGCTCGAAGACAAACGGCAGTTGGTTGGCCTCGCGTATGAGGTGTTGCTGCAGGGGAGTAAGGGGTAACTGGAAATAACGGAGGAATGTTCTGTGTTGGGGAAATATCCTACACTCGGTGTGGGACAAATAGATGTTGGACAAATAAAGATGGAGTAACCAAGTGCGAGGGTGGGTGAGTAATACCGCGGCGAGCTTATCGTCGATACACTCGACTCGTGCCTCCCTGAGTGCATACGCCAAACACTCGCAGTGGTGGTATGAGTGCAAAGTGGTTCAAGAGCAAGAAACCTGCTGGCAGTAATGAAAAGAAAACCCCGCCAACATCAGAAGATGTAAGCGGGGCAGGCGTCCCGAAGGACGAAAGATCAGTTCAGCAGATAGTCGAAGCCGGTCTCAAGCATATCGAGACCTTCCATTGAGCTCAGAAGAGCGACATGGACCCCGAACAGTTTGCTGAGGTCTTCCATCGAGTCGATGCAGCTGTGCGCGACCGACACAGTTTCACCGCAGTGAAATGCGATACGCGCGTCGATAATCGACTCAGCATTGTGGATCGCACCATCGTAAGCGGTCCAGGTCATGCTGGCGAGTGATTGCCAGTTCTCCATTGCCAGGCGCATGTCGTCGGTCATTTCGCCAGTATTGGCAAAGCGTGTGAACAGTGCGAGGCCGATTTCCGACGTTTCTCCGACGGTTTGCATAGCATCGACGATGTCGACGAACGCTTGCATCTCGGTCTCGACTGTCTGGTTGAGACCAAAATCCGCTACGGATTCAAACGGCAACTCTTGTGCCGAAGCGACGTTTGCGGTCAGAGCGAGGGCGGCGAGGATCTTAATCATGTATTTTCTCCCATGCGGTTGGTGCGACAATGTGTCGCGGGTGAACTTATGTTAATACAGTAGCACATTTTAACATAAAAGTCAATCTCTACTAAAATTAAAGATATTAGTAGTCAAAGTAAAATCTCAAGGAAACTTGACATCAGCAAAGAACACTCTCCACACCACAACGGTTGTTTGGCAGGTGCACTCAGGGAGGGACGAGTTGAGTGTGCTGTCTCCAAGAGCGTCACAGTATTTCTTACCCCACTCTGACTTAATACGTTTGTCACATAATCCATTCCACAAGACAAACACCCCAAAAAGCGGTAGAATCATTGCCATGCATAGGTTATTTTTGCGGTCTCTGACACCGTTTCTGGTGATTGGTTTATTATCTAGTGGGTTTTTTACCGCCATCCCGACGGTGATTGCGCAAGATCAGGTCGACCAAGTTGAGTTGGCTGTCAGTGCCGATCCGGTCGTGGTGTACATGCTCGGGCGCGACGATTGCGGGTTCTGCAAACAACAGGTGGAGTGGATGAACGAGGAAGGGATTCAGTATGAGTATTTAAATATTATTACCGACGACGAAGCAGCCCGGCTGTTTGACGAGATCACCGCCAAACACGACGCCAGCAAAGTCACCCCGCTGACAATCGTCGGCGAGCGAGCAATCCTCGGGTTCAACGGACCGGACACTACTGGGGCGAGTATCCTCGCGGCTATCGTAGCCGCCGCTGACACTGATGTGCGCACACCGCAACAACACCTCGACCGCGCGCCAGCGCAAGACGTGATTGTGGGTGGTGGCTGTACTGATTTGATTTGTGATGCTGGAGTGGATGGAACGCCGGTTGGGTACGTGTTTGATTTACCATTTGTCGGGATTGTTGACCTCAAATCATTTTCACTGTTCTCACTCTCGCTGCTGCTCGGGGTTATCGACGGATTTAACCCGTGTGCGATGTGGGTGCTGGTGACATTCTTGGCGCTACTCTCCCAAGCCGGCAGTCGCCGCAAGATGATCATGCTCGCGGGGATATTTATCGTCGCGCAGGGCATTATGTACAACCTGATCTTGAACGTCTGGTACAAAACCTGGGACTTTGTCGCGCTCGACCAATACGTGACGCCAGCGGTGGGGTTCCTCGCGCTGGGTGGTGGAGCGTTCTTCCTGTGGCGGTGGTACAAAACTCGCAACCAGAACCAACTGGTGTGTGACATCACCGGCATTGAAACCCAATCCAAGACCGTCAACAAATTCAAAGAGATCGTCAGTCGACCAGTCACTATCGCGTCTATCTTGGCTATCTTACTGATCGCGTTTTCGGTCAACGTAATCGAGTTTGCCTGCTCGATCGGGATCCCTCAGGCCTACACCAAGATCCTCGAAATGAACAACCTGATTTTCTGGGAGCGACAATGGTACATCCTCATCTTCAGCCTCGGCTACATGTTCGACGATGTGGTGGTGTTTGGACTAGCTATCTGGGGCTACTCCAAACTACAAGCCCACGGCGCCAAGTACGCCAACCTGTCGCTACTGATCGGGGGAGTACTGATGGCGGCGCTCGGAGCACTACTGATCTTCGCCCCGTCAGCGTTGGTATTGTAGTCAGATTTGTCCAACACTCGATGTAGGACAAGGTTCGTATGCGGAGAGGGGATAGTAATAGTGGGGCGAGCTTTTCGGCGGCGCCCGAGACTCGCTATCCGCTCCCTAAGGGCATCCCCCAAACACTCGCTGTGGTGGTTCGAATAATTTGTAATGCTGATTGATCTACGATTCAGAAGTCCCGACCTTCGGTATAAGATAAGTAAAAAGCCGCTCCGAAAGCCAGAGCGGCTTTTCGTGCGGCATTGTGTTAGGTGTTAAAACCTAAGAAAGATCAACCTTGGTATGTACCGTCGTACCTGTCGAGAGTAGGTAGTGACGGAACTGTTCTTCCAAGCGAATCTGTACCAAGGCTCAGAGTGCAGGGTGTTTCGCTCCTCGACTGCGCAGGTTGCTGCGAAACGCGCCACTGTCGATCAATCTTCATCAGATCGACCATCGCAGCTACAACGGCGGTCATGGCAACTCGAGTGATGATCACCTCGCCCGAGAGACTTCCGTTCACCCAGCCAGAGGTCAGGTGAACATCTTCGAGCGAAAGGTTACGACCGAGTTGTTTCGAGTTGGTGCCTTGTGCAGCGATCTTCGCCTGAGTTTGGAGTGACATCGCCTTGATTTTTTCGGTGATCTGACGCTCGTGATAGCACAGTACCTCGGCACCCAATCGCCGAACTTCGCAGCGGTCAAACCACTTGAAATCGATGTTCAGCTGCCCAGCCATCGTTTTTGCCAGACGGTGAATGTAGGTGTCGATATGCTTACTTCCCATTATACTTCTCCTTTTTGATTGTACTCCGTCGGTGCTATGGGGAGCACCATTTAGAGCAGCTAAACTTATTTAGCTTTTATATTATACACACAAAAACTTTTTTGTCAATATATTTGAGTGAATAATCACCCCAAACTTACTCAGCAGTAAAGAATATCGGATATACCACAACGGGTGTTTGGAAGCTTTACTCAGGGAGCGGACGCGAGTCGAGTGAACTTGCGAAAAGCCCGTCACGCTATTCCTCACTCAATCTCGCCGCACTATTACTCACCAAACTTCCGCCGCAATACTCCTCACCCCTCAAGCGTGCTTGGTGCAACTTCCTTTGACCGTCACTTCGATCTCGTCGACGTCAAAACCAGCGATACCGAGGAGTTTTTTTAGCTTGGTGTCAGGAGCTTTGAAGTGGATTACTTTTTCGCAGGTGACACACACGGCGTGGTGGTGGGGTTCTGATTGGTGTTCGTACTGAGCTTGCCCACTTGCGAGGTGGAACTGTTTGATCATTTTTTCCTTGGTGAACAACTCGAGAGTGCGGTAGATGGTGACGAGATCCATGTCTGGTAGAGTAGCGTGAATGTCCGCTGCACTCATGGTGCCGTGGGTCTGCGTGAGGGTGTCGAGGACGGCTTGGCGCTTGGGGGTTAATTTGATTGACATATAGTTTGCAATTGGTTTGCATTCTAGCAGAGACTTGCTATACTGGCAATCGCAAATCATTTGCATTTATAATAATTGAGTATATCGGTATGTATTTTGAAGCGATTCTAGCTGCGGTGTGTGTTGCACTCGCCTCACTGGTTGGGGCGGTGGTGTTCGGGGGGAATAAAAAACTGGTCGGGATCGAGCGGTTTGTCATCCCGGTGGCGGTGGGGGTGTTTCTCAGTCTTGTGTTGTTTGAGCTGATCCCCGAAACCCTGGCGGCATCACCGACCTGGGGTGGGGTGGCGGTGGCTGGTGGGTTTCTAGCGTTTTACATCTTTGCGCAATTTTTACATAAACGATTCCATGCGGCGGGTGTCCAGGATTGTGACCGCAAAACTTCCGCTGCTTTGCTGCTGGTGGGGGATGCGTTTCATAACTTGGCGGACGGGATTATTCTCGGTGGTGCGTTTTTGATTGATCCAACGGTCGGTGTTGCGACTGCGATCGGTCTGGCGCTGCACGAGATCCCGCAAGAAATCGTCGAGTTCGGTGTGTTTATCCGGGCTGGGTATACCCGCTTACAGGCGGCAGCGCGGAACTTGCTGTCGGCATCGGGTATCGTAGTTGGAACCGTACTGACGCTGTTTGTGTCAGCCGAAGGTGGGGCTTGGGTATGGATTTTGACTGGTATTGCCGCTGGTGCGCTCCTATTTTTAGCGGCGAGTGACTTGTTGCCGCGGATTCACGGCAACCTCAGCACGTACGGGAACATCTGGTATGCGACGCTGGCCATTGTGATTGGGTTCGTGGGGATGACGTTGATTCTCGATTGGGCACACTCACAGTACGGACACGGTCATGCGCACGCGACGCACGAAGTTGGGCATAGCGACCACGAAGACCACGCTGCTCACGATGACCACGATGACCACGACGACCACGCTACCAACGATGGTCATGATGACCACGATGATCACGCTGCTCATGACGACCACACAGAGCCTGATGAACACGCGCACGATGCCGATGATGAACCTAAACTTGATGCTGACCACACGCCCTAGGTTTGGTATCATACGGATACATGATTACTTCGCTGCTACAAAAATTCTGCCTCTTGTTACTATTAGCGGTGCCTGGAATCAGTGCAGCGCAGACGGTCTATAACGAATACCAGGGCACCTACCGGGGCGAGATACTATCGATTCTTGATCAGCAGTTCCAAGAGGTGCCAGGTACGGGGACTGACATCCTGATTCAAACTGTTTCGATCAAAGTCCTTGATGGGCCCAAGGAAGGTGAGACCCTGACCATCGAGAACGAGTACTTGGAACTCGATGTTGGGGACAAGTTTTACTTCAACCACAACGTCTATATCGACGGCACAGAGTCGTACTTTGTGACCAATGTCGACCGCCGCGAGGCATTACTATTTTTTACGCTACTGTTTGTGGTGACAATTATTGCGTTTGGCGGCTGGCAGGGGGTACGGTCGTTGGTTGCGCTCGGTGGAAGTTTCTTGGCGATTTTCTACGTGCTGTTGCCGGGACTCGTTGCGGGGTACAACCCACTATTGTTGAGTATGCTAGTCGCCTCGGGGGTGCTGTTTGCGGCGATTTTCTTCACCCATGGGTTTAACCGGGAATCATGTGTGGCGTATGGCGGAACGATGTTGGCGGTGTTTATCACGAGTGTGCTGGCAATTGTCGCGGTGCTGCAAACCAGTCTGACCGGGTTCGTGTCGGACGAATCAGTGTTCCTCAATTTTGCCACCGATGGCACGCTTGATTTTACGGGGTTACTACTCGGGGCGATTATTATCGGTGTGCTGGGCGTACTCGATGACATTGCAGTTACCCAAGCCGCGGTGGTGACCGAGTTGTATCAGAGTAACAAAGACCTGACTGCGCGGATGGTGTATCAAAAAGCCATCCGGGTTGGGCGCGAACACGTCGGCGCGTTGGTGAACACACTCGTACTGGCGTACGTTGGGGCATCGCTGCCGCTCCTAATGTACTTCCACTTATCACCACTGCATTTCTGGTCGCTGGTGAACTCGGAATTGTTCGCCACCGAGATTATCCGGGCAATTGTTGGGAGTATTGGGCTGATCCTGACGGTGCCGATTGTGACTGGGCTGGCGGTGTATTTCTTGCGCGACTACGTCCCCAAACATGGACACAGTCACGGTCACGGCCACGGACATCATCACTAACACTTTGCTTATCTAACTAATGCGCGATTGCCAAACAAACTAGTTTGGTCCCCGGCTGGAGGTGAGGTGTCAAGGCTGCCCGTGCCGCTGCTATCGTGGCGCCAGTGGTGACTACATCATCAAGCAGTACGATGGTTCGGGTTAATGACTGCGTTGCACGTTGGTTGCAGCGAAAAGTACCTCGCTGCTGTTGGAGTCGGATTGCTTTACTGACGTGACTCTGGGAAGGGGTGTTGGTGTGCTTTTGCAATACGTCACGATTGACGTGGGCTGAGTATCGACTGTGTTGCAAAATGGTGTCTAGATGTTGATATCCCCGCTGTCGTACTCGAGCAGCGCTGCTTGGTATGGGGATAATGGTGACACTGCCAAACTGGTCAAGCACCCCGTCGAGTAGTCGCGCCAACTCCATTGCTGATTGTTTGTGATAGTGAAACTTGTTGTTGCGAATAGTGTTTTTAACCGCTGGGTGTTGGTAGGGGACGATATAGTGAGTACCCTGAAACTGCTGCGCCACTCGGGGCGTTGCTATCTGGTCGGCTGGCTCAGGCCATAATAACTCACAAAGCAGTCTCCACGGATTAGGCATTACTAGTAGTATAACTGGTAACCAAGCGTGCTACTATTTTGACTAGGAACCGTATCACTATGGGCTTGCTATCTAACTTAATCCAATCAGCTAATTTACAACCAACCGCACCTAACGTGCTGGGGGTTGATATTGGCTCGTCGTCTATCAAAGTGGTTGAACTGGAAGAACGGTCCGGTGTGCTCACTCTGGTAACCTACGGCGAAATCCAGCTGGGGCCGTACGTCCAGGAAGCCCTGGGAGCAGCGGTGCAACTAGATCCCAAACAAGAACAGGAAGCGCTGGTTGATGTCATTCGTGAGTCAGCCGTCAAATCACGTCAGGCAGTGTTTGCGATGCCACTGGCGTCTAGTTTTATCAGTACAACTACGCTCGACGTGGGGCCAGAGGCTGACCTCAGCGCGCAGGTGCGGTTGGAGGCGCGTAAGATCATCCCTGCGTCATTGAGTGAAGTCACACTCGATTGGGCTGAGCTCGAATCAGCCGACAATCAGACCGGCCGTCCGGTATTGATTGCGGCCATCCAAAACACCGCTATCGCACGACTTAACGTTTTGATGCAGTTTGTTGGTCTGCAGAATTCACCAACTGAAATCGAGTGTTTTAGTACTGGTCGTACCATCCCACACCAGGGTCATTCCGTCATCATGGATTTTGGTGCCTCTTCTGCCAAAATGTACATTGCTAATAATGGGGTGCTGAATCGCATGCACCGCATTAATGTTGGTGGCACACAGATTAGTCACCAGTTTGCCCATCTGCAAGAGACCGATTTTGAAACCGCTGAATTAGAAAAGATCCAAATGCAACCAAGCGACTCAGGCTACGCCAGTCTGCAAGGGGTATACAGCAAAGTCTACAGCCGAGCATTGCGAGAATTTAAACAAGTACTTGAAAACTACCAGTCAGGTAACCAAGCCAACATCACCGTCATTCATATCTGTGGTGGAGCCAGTCTCTACGCTGGGTTGGGTAAAATGGTCCAAGACACCACTGGCATCCCAACAAAATACGTTAACCCGTTTGCTAACGTCGCCTATCCCGCGTTTATGGAGGATGCCATGAAAGAAATCGGGCCCTCGTTTGTCCCCGCGCTTGGGGCTGCATTGCGGCACTTTGAGTAGCCTGTCCACAACCAGTGGCTTCTGCAATCAGAAGTAAGCGTATACTATATATAAGATGCAAAGTTCTTCAGATAATTCTTTCATTCCTAAAAGGAAAAATACTAAGCGCCAATGGGCACAACCAGGTCGTAGGGTATACGTACTGACTATTATTGCGTATAGTCTAATCTTTGCCGCATTGTTGGCAGCGGGAGGGGCATTTTTATACAAGAATTACACCGTCACTCAGCTAGAGACGGAGGTGGTGTTGCTTGACGGAGCCGTCAACACGTTCAGTGTGCAGGACTTTAGGCGCGTCCAAGAATTCAATGAACAACTAACCCAAGCCAGCAATCGAGTACAGCATACTGTATCGATGGTAGCAATCCTTGATGAGATTGACCGGGTGGTGGCTCAACCGATTCAGATTGAAACCCTCGAGATTGAACGAGTTGGTGATACTCACTTACAGGTGGCAGTCAATTTTATTACTCCTACTATTGATGCAGCGCTATTCCAAAGAAAAATTCTCAACACTAACAGTCAGATGTTTTCTGACGTAGAAATTAGCGAGGTTAATTTACGTAACACTGCTTTAGACGAAGATGAAGCTGATGCTGCCTCCGGGGTGGTGTTTGCAGCGGCATTCACTGTACCAGTTACTGCGGCTTTGTTTGACCCACAAGAAGCGCGTCGGACAGATGTCGGTACTAACGTAGGTCGTCCCACACTCGTGCCAGTAACCACAGCTGTTCCTAGTGTAATTGAGACAACAGACGAGTTGCCAGAAACAGCTACCACCTCTAATCAAACTGCCCTATGAAACCTTTAGGATTGATTACGCAAATTTTTGCCATTGGCATATCTGTAGCGATTGTATTTTTGTTTGTGCAACCAACCTTTATTGATACTGGTCTGTTACAAAATGAGATCCAGCAGTACGCACAAGAGCGAGAACGAGTGACCGAGACAAACGCGACTCTTGCCTCGCGAGTGTCTGAACTAGAAGCGGTCTCAGTAGCTGATCGCACGCGGCTGATAACGTATATGCCAAACTTTCTTGATGAGGTGGCAGTGCTGCGAGACTTAGAAATTATTGCTGAGCTTGCTGGGGTGAATTATTCGATTATCAAGTACAATGGTGAATCAGTCGATAACAGTGAAGAGGCACGAATGTCGACTGTGGCTAACCGTGCTACAGCACACGAGTTTGACGTGGCAATAGAAGGTACGTACGCTAGAGTTAAAGATTTTCTCAGTTTACTGGAGCAAAACCAGTACCCATTACAGGTCCAGGTTCTCACCATGGGTGCGCTCGAAGGAGGGTTTTTGCGAGCAGAAGCAACATTGGCCACGTATGTGAATGCGCCAGCTGAGGTAACCATCAGATAAATATGAGCAAAACAACCACAAATATAATTGTTCTACTAGGGATTGTGACGGTGATGGCCGGGGGATATTTTTTCTTCACCCAAGATTCTACGATGTTTTTGCAATCATCAGCTTCTGATCAGCAGCTAGAGCGATTATTGGTGTCGTCACAGTTGTTTGTTGAGCGTAGCAGTACCCTGGCGGCCATAAACATGGATACGACTATTTTTGATTCAGCGGTGTTTGATTCGCTCAAAGTTTTTTCACCACCACCCGATGAGTATCCGATTGGGCGCCTCAATCCCTTTGCTCCGACTAACACCGGCATTTCAGCTAGTCCAGCCACAACGCAATAGGTATGGATATTTTTGCAGCACTCAAAAAATCATCATTTGTCTCGGCTGAACAGGCGACGGTGCTAGAGAAGCAGTCTCAAGAGACCGGTAAAAACCTCGAGCAGTTGCTGTTAGAGCAAGGTATCAGTAGTCAACAGACAGCGGAGTTTTTTGCGACGTATTATGAGGTTGATCTTTTCACTCTCCCTGAAGGTTTTACTGTGCCTCAGGCGGTACTGACGCTCGTGCCTGAAACCTCTGCTAATCACTACCAAATTGTCCCGCTCAAAATCGAACAGGACGTGCTCGTGGTTGGGGTCAATAACCCAGATGACTTACGGATGCGAGAAGCGCTCAATTTTATCAGCACCAAAAACAACCTGCCGTACCACATGGTGTTTATGTTGGCGTCTGAAATCGCAACAGTAATTAAGTTTTATGCCAACCTTGAGGGTGAGGTGGACAATGCTCTGGAGAACCTTGAAACTGAATTAGACGCAGAAATAGCCGCCAGTTTGGAAGGTGTCAGTGCCGCTGATCGTGAGTCAGTGGATCATATCGAAGAAGACGCTCCAGTGACAAAAATTGTTGCGACGATTTTGCGGTACGCAGTTGATGGGCAAGCATCAGATATTCATATCGAGCCAACCCCCCAAAAAGTGAGCGTCAGGTTTCGAGTGGACGGCACGCTTGCAACCAGTTTACAGTTGCCTAAAAATGTCCACATGGCAGTGGTGGCTCGGGTTAAAATTCTGTCAGCTATGCGTCTGGATGAACGGCGCAAACCGCAAGATGGTCGGTTTTCGGCGACGTTCGATGGTCGCAAGATTGACTTTCGAGTTTCGGTATTGCCGACCAACCACGGGGAAAAAGTTGTGATGCGAATCCTGGATACCGGAAAAGGTGTTCTGACTCTTGAGCAAAGTGGTATCACTGAGCATAACCTGGCAATTATTCGCAAAATTGTGAAAGAACCGTATGGAATCATTCTCATTTCTGGTCCAACTGGTTCTGGTAAGTCAACCACCTTACGTGGGATGATTGGCGTGGTAGATACGTTAACAAAAAACGTCATGTCGCTTGAAGACCCGATTGAGTACAATCTTGATGGCGTGACTCAATCTCAGGTCAGACCAGAGATCGGTTACTCGTTTGCTGCCGGTTTACGCGCATCATTGCGCCAAGACCCTGACATCATCATGGTGGGGGAGATTCGCGATAAGGAAACTGCGCAACTCGCTATCCAGGCGGCGTTGACTGGACACTTGGTGCTGTCGACTATTCACACCAACAACGCAATTGGGGTTATTCCGCGTCTGATTGATATGGGAGTTGATCCGTACCTGATTGCACCAACCCTCAAAATGGCAATTTCTCAACGACTTGCAAAAACGCTCTGCAAAGGCACCGGCACAGAACTAGCGGTTGATCAGGCCACTAAGAACCGCGTGGCTGAAATGAGAACAACCTTGCCCGTCAAGTACCAGTCACGGATTCCAGAGGTAACCACGCTCACGTATCCAGAGCCAACCACTAACTGTGCCACTGGATATCGCGGCCGAACTGCATTGACTGAAGTACTTGAAATCACACCTGAAATCCAGGAGCTGATTCTAACCAACGCCGCAGAGGAGGCATTTTTCTCAGCGGCTCGTAAAAATGGTTTCATCACTATTCAAGAAGACGCGATGATAAAAGCGCTTAACCACGAAATACCTCACGCCGAAATGATGACATTTAGCTCGCAAATTGGTGAGGAAAATGTTTCTGATCCAGAGGCCGCCCCAAGTGTCGATAACCAGTCATCATCCGAGTCCACTCAGGCTATAATAGAAAGTGATGAAGAAACTATTACTCGTTGATGATGATGCATTTTTGCGCGATATGTACGCGATTAAATTTAGTGACTCTGGGTACGAAGTACAAATAGCTGAGACAGGGCACGAAGCTATTACTATTATAAAAGAGTCACCTGACCTAGATGTGATTTTGCTTGACATGGTTATGCCAGGTATGAGCGGTATTGAACTCATTAGCGAGATTAAAGACACATTTCCTGATCTCGATGCCCTCTGTATCGTGCTATCTAACCAAGGTGAAGATTCAGATGTCACAGCTGCCCTCAGTGCTGGTGCAGCTGGATACATTGTCAAAGCGGAGGCGATTCCTAGTGACGTGGTAGAACAAGTGGCTAACATTATGAGCGCTAAAAAATAGTTATGTCTGGCACAGATTATAAAAAAGAACTCGACACCATCATCAGTCTTATTTTGGCTGAAAAGGCTTCAGATTTACACTTGTCAGTTGAATCACATCCGCTGATTCGGGTGTCTGGTACCTTGATCCCGCTACTCAAAAAACCAATTCTTAATGGACAAGATTTAGACGCCTTTATCAAAATCCTGATGCGCAAAGATCAGTATGCTACATATCTTGATTTCAACGAAGTTGATTTCTCTTACGAAAACGCCGAAGGGGTGCGGTTTCGAGGTAACGCTTTTTATCAACGAGGTCAGATGGGGGTGGTATTACGTTTGATTCCAAATGTCATCCGTACATTTGAAGATCTAGGGTTGCCACCAATTTTGGAGAGTTTTACCGAACGAACGCAAGGTTTTTTCCTGTGTGTTGGTCCAGTTGGGCAAGGTAAATCAACGACTTTGGCTGCTATGGTAAACTCTATTAACAAAAACCGAGCTGACCACATTGTCACTATCGAAGACCCAATCGAGTACATCTACCAAGAAGAAAAATCACTCATTGATCAGCGCGAAATCGGGATTGATTCCAAGAGTTTTGAATCTGCCCTCAACGCCGCTTTTCGTCAGGACGTCGACGTCATCCTGGTTGGTGAGATGCGTAACGCCGAAACCATTGAAGCTGCCGTGACGGCAGCCGAGACGGGACACTTAGTATTCTCGACCCTCCACACCAACGACGCTGCTCAAACTATCACTCGAATCGTGGACGTATTTCCTGGCTCACAGCAGAATCAAATTCGGTCACAGTTGGCAGGATCATTATTGGGTATTTTCTCTCAACGACTGGTTCCTAAAATCGATGGCGGTCTGGTGCCAGCCTACGAGCTACTAATCAACAACACAGCGGTCGCCAACCTCATCCGTGAAAACCGTATCCATGAAATCGGATCAGTGATTGAAACTGGGTTGGAGCACGGTATGATTGACATGAACCGCTCGTTGGCACGACTGGTCCAGAATGGATTGATTACCACTGAAAACGCTTTTATCTACTCCAATAACCCGAAAGGTCTTGAACGACTTATCTAGCCTATGTTATTTTCTTACGTAGCGGTTGATCAGACCAATATCCAACGTGAAGGCACGGTAGAGGCACCGTCAATTGACGCGGCAATTACCGCTGTCCAAAAACGCGGATACAAACTGGTTTCAATCGACGAAGTGTCGGCTGGTAGCACTGTGTTTGATATGGAGATTACTCTGTTCAGCCGAGTTTCAAACAAAGACATCGTTATTTTGTCTCGACAAATCGCCACGTTGTTTCAGGCGCAGGTCTCTCCGTTGAGAATCTTTAGCCTACTCTCGGCTGAGATAGAAAATAAACAGCTAGCTGTAGCAATGAACAAAATTGTTGAAGACCTGCAGGCTGGTAATTCGATTTCGCGCTCGCTGGCGGCCCACCCCGATATATTTTCATCGTTCTATGTGAACTTGATCAGAGCGGGTGAAGAAACCGGTTCACTCGATAAGTCGTTTGACTACTTAGCAGACTATCTCGATCGACAGTACGAAGTCCAGTCAAAAGCCAAAAACGCACTGATCTACCCGCTATTTGTGATTGCTATATTTATCATCGTAATGACGTTGATGATGACCCAGGTGGTGCCGAGTATTGCCAGTATTTTGATTGACTCTGGCCAAGAGTTGCCGATTTACACCAAAATCGTAATTGGTATTTCTGATTTCTTGGTTGCGTACATTGGTTTTATTGTAATAGCAGCGGGTGCTGGTGCGACATTTTTTTGGCGCTTTACCCAAACTAAAGTCGGACGCCGGACAGTCGACGAATTCATGTTGTCGCTACCGTACGTTGGGGACCTACAACGTAAGCTACTCCTAACGCGCATTTGTGATAACTTGTCGACAATGCTTGGTAGCGGGATTTCGATGGTGCAAGCCATTGAGGTGACGGGTGATGTGGTCGACAACACGGTGTTTAAATCCATCATGAATGAAGTTTTGGTTGAAGTAAAAGGCGGTCGGTCGTTTGCCGATGCACTGGCCGAGTATCCGCATATCCCTGGTGTGTTGGCTCAAATGGCCAAAGTCGGGGAAGAAACTGGAAGCCTCGCCAATATCCTGAAAACCCTGTCTAATTTCTACCGCCGCGAAGCCAACAATGCGATTGATACTATGATTGGGTTGATCGAGCCAATCATGATTGTCATGCTGGGGCTTGGGGTTGGGGTACTGCTCGCCTCGGTGTTGATGCCAATCTACAACCTGACGTCTGCCTTCTAGAAAGTTGTCCCCATATTTTATCGATTGACGGTCCATGGCTCTGGCACACTCGTATAATAGAGAGTATCTACTACAACGTAGACGAACGGTTTGAGATGTGCAGCTGACATCTGAAACAACCTTACAAATTAGACAAATTTATTTTATGAAAAACATAATGACACGAGGATTTACGCTCATCGAGCTCCTCGTCGTAATCGCTATCATCGGTATTCTAGCCGCTGTTGTGCTTGGGGCACTTGGTGACGCCCGAGAAAACGGCCGCAACGCCAGCATCCAAAGTACCATGAACAGTTTGCGGAGCCAGATGGAGCTGCAGTTTAACGCTTCTGGCTTTACCTACGAAGATCAGTGTGCTGATGCTTCCCTCGATGCAATGGTTACATCTGTGCAGACCAACGGGCCAGCGACTTCTGAAGTATTAACTGGAGCATTACAAACTGATACTACCTACAACTGTAACGATGCTGCCAGTACTTGGGTTGCCTCCGCGCCGCTCAATGACGTTGGAGCTGGCGTGCAGTACTTCTGTGTGGACAGTAACGGTGGAGCCAAAGTAACTACTGCTCTGCCAGCGGCAGCTACTGAGTGTCCGTAGTTGATATATCTTAGTGCAAACAAACAAAAACCGCCTCGGCGGTTTTTGTTTGGTATACTGTCGTGAATGATAACGCTCCTTGCTCTCCAGTGGTTGGTCCCGTTGTGGCTGTTGCTGACAGTAGTTTTTGGGTTTGGGGTTATTATTGGGAGTTTTTTGAATGTGTACTTGTATCGGTTCCATACCGGCAAGTCACTCGGTGGTCATTCGCACTGCTTGTCGTGCGCTAAACCACTCACGTGGTACGAGTTGATTCCACTTGTGTCGTACCTGGGGTTACGGGGACGGTGCCGAGGGTGTGGGTGTCATATCCCTGTTCGTTACTTTGTGGTTGAGCTTACTACCGGAGGATTGTTTGTCCTCGCGGCACTACTGGCCACAACGGTACTCGAATTCTTCTGGCTGACGGCGGTGTTGGTGATATTGTTGCTGATTACGGTGTACGATTATTATCACTTTATTATCCCGGACGAGATGACGCTTGCGGTGACGGCGCTGGCAGCCAGCTGGCTGGGTATCCAATATTGGCAAGGAGTACTGACCCTTGAGACGCTAGTCTGGACCGTCGGAGCGAGTTTCGTTGGGGCTGGATTCTTTTTCTTTTTGTGGTTTGTATCAGGTGGTCGGTGGTTGGGGTTTGGGGATGTTAAACTGGCGATTCCGCTCGGGTTGTTGGTTGGACCACTCGGCGTATTTTCGTTTATTGTGCTGTCGTTCTGGATTGGGGCGGTGATTAGCCTGATTATACTGGGTTGGCAGAAATACGAACGGGGAAAACGTCGCTTACACTTATCAGCAGAAACCCTTACAATGAAGAGTGCGGTACCATTCGCCCCATTTATGATTGCTGGGGCAGTTACGGTCTACGTCACCCAATTCAATGTTTTATCGCTCTTCAGTTTTATCTAAGGGTCCCCGTACCCCACGCACCATTGGGTTTTCAATGGTGGAGTTGTTGGTGAGTATTGGGATTGTGGTGTTGGTGTTGTCGATTGTGGTTGTCAGGCAGCAAGGGTTCAATAGCGCTGTGCTGCTGCGAGGACAGGCTTACGAAATAGCCCTCGCGATGCGTGAAGTCCAACTGGGAGCAATCAGTGCGGTGAGTGATGGTAGTGGTGATTTTCGGGCGGCCCAAGGGATTTACTTTAATATCACTAGCCCTGGCACCAACCAAGAATACAAACTATTTCGTGACGCCAACGACAACCAGTTTTATACTCCAGGGGAAGACATTGGTTTTTCTGGATTGCTTGACGCTCGGTTTGAAATCCGTGGCATCACGCTGTCTGGTGGAACCTCGGTCAATGAGTTTGCAATCCTGTTTCAGCGTCCTAACTTTGATGCGGTGTTTGTGACCGACGGCAGTGGTACTGCTGGTGCCATCTCGGGCGAGCAGGCAGTACTGATTACCATTGGTCTGCGTGGCCAGTCAGGTACTGTTTGTGGACAAGACACTCGCCAGATTGAGGTTCGCTCTACGGGACAGATAGCCGTCCTCGAGTGCTGATATTATTTGTATGTTTCATTTTATAAAAACCAAAAAAAGCGGCTTCACCCTCATCGAGATTATCGTTTCGTTGGCGTTGTTCTCAGTGGTGATCACTATTGCGGTCGGGGCACTACTAATCCTGATTGCCTCTAACCGTCAGTTGCAGAATGAGCAGAGCGTGCTATCAAACTTATCGTTTGCGCTTGATAGTATGACGCGCGAAATAAGAACGGGTTCTAATTACTATTGCGCTGCCAACGACAGTGCTAGTTTTGGTACCTCTGGGAACCGGATTTTTGCCAGTACAGGTCCACTTAATCTCACTGATGGGATAGGTGCCAGTACAGGAGACTGTTTAGGTGGAAATATTCTTAACCTTAACTTCCATGGCATTGCTTTTAACGAGGGTGGAACAAGTGTGACCGCTGGCGCGACCAGTGGTCGGATTGCTTATTTCTTTGATCGATCTAATGGCACGTTGTTGCGTCGTCTGAGTGGGCAGCCGCCCGAGTCAATCGTGTCAGACGGGATTTATATTCAGGACGCTAATTTCTTTGTTACCGGTTCAGATCGAACAGATGATGTGCAGCCGAAAGTCACCATCGTCCTGCGCGCCTATAACTCGCGAGCTGATGCTGAGGCCGACACTGCTGGCAATCGGGCATACGTCATCCAGACGACGGTAACTCAGCGCGCTTTAGATATATGATGTACCAACACACCAACAACCAGTCTGGCTTTAGTCTAGTGGAAACCCTGGTAGCTATTACTATTCTACTTATCGTGATTACCGGTCCGTTGACACTAGTGTCAAACTCAGCGCGCAGTACTAATTTTGCCAACGACCAAGTGATGGCTAATTTCTTGGCCCAAGAGGGACTGGAGTTGGCCCAAGCGGCCCGCGATAATCAGCTGATTCCAACGTTTGCCTCAGGTTATTCTGGTACAGATGACGCGGCCTGGAACGCTTTTGTTGATTCGTCTGGCTTGTATCAAAATTGTTTTAGCGCAAACGGTTGTGGTCTTGATCAGTTTACTGACGCCGCTGGTACCCTCAACGTAACAGATTGTCTGAGTACCGGGGCTGGTTGCCAACTCTATAGTAATGCAGATGCCATGCAGCGTGCACAGTATACCCATGATAATTCAGGAGGCAATAGTACCCGGTACAGCCGAGTCATTAGGATGACTAGTGGGTCTGGGCAGGTCGAAATTATTTCTCGAGTCACCTGGCGCAGTGACGGACAGCGAGCAGAGCAGGTAGTTGAAGCAATAACCTATGTATTCAATGTCTATGGTCGATAACAAGAAACAGCAGTCTGGATTCGCACTCCTGGTATCACTAATTGTAGTGGGTGCAATTTTATCGATTGGGCTAGCAATCCTCGATCTGTCAATTAAGCAAGTTAGGTTAGCAGCCACCACCAAAGATTCAGAGATTGCCTTTCACGCCGCTAATGCTGGGATGGAGTGTGCGCGGTACTGGCGGCGCCAGGCTAGTACTACTATGGAGACTGGCGTTCAGACACAGATACTCGGATGTTTTTCTTTCGACGCAGTTGACGTCCCTGGGAGTGTTAATAGTTTCGTCGACGGGTCAGGAAGGGTGTCTGCTGCACCTGCAACCGCAGTTGTGACCACTGGCTTAGGTAGTGCCTATGTGTATGAGTATGAATTCACGTGGGGGACACCTGGTGTTGATGAGCGCTGCACAAGTATAACCACAGTGGTCGCTGTATCAGATTTGACGACAGGAATGACGGTGAGCAATATGCGGTCGCTGATCCCTGGCTACACCAGCGAGACTCTTAGTTGTGAAACGGCCTCGCAATGTACTGCTATAGCTGTACAAGGGTATAATCGCTCATGTGCTCAGAAAAATGGGTTTGGTACCATTCAGCGGGAGGTTCTGTTAGAATTATAACCAATGGAAGATAAACTGAAACGCCTGCAGCAACTACGAGCCACAGTTGCGTATCACCGTACCAAATACCACGACGAAGACGCCCCTGAGATTAGCGATGAGGCGTACGATGCGCTGTTGGTTGAACTCGAACAGCTCGAGTTCGCAGTCGAAGGCCAGGTGTCGACGGCCGCAAGTGTCGGGGGCCGGAGTGATGCCGCGTTCACAAAAGTCACTCACCAGGTCAAGCAGTGGTCGTTTGATAATATCTTTTCCCCAGCTGAGTTATTCGACTGGGACGCCAAAGTAAAAAAGTTATTGCGCGCGGCTGACCACGTAACGACCAACGTACAGTACGTTGCCGAGCACAAAATCGACGGCCTCAAACTGATCATCGAGTACAAACGGGGCGTGCTCGTGCGCTGCAGTACCCGTGGTGATGGACAGGTCGGGGAAGACGTCACCCACACCGCCTCGACTATCGATAGCCTACCCAAGCAACTCACCGCCCCGATTGATCTGATCTGTGTAGGTGAAGTGTGGCTCAGTCGCGCCGCCTTTAAGACTCTCAATGCTGCGCGCAGCAAATCAGACCAACTGCAGTTTGCGAACCCACGCAACGCCGCCGCCGGCAGCCTACGTCAGCTCGATCCAGCTGTGGCGGCCAAGCGAAATTTATCACTGACTGTCTACGACATTGATTTTATTGTGACCAACGACACAAATGCGGCGGTGCCAACCTCACAAGAGCAAGAGCTACAACTCCTCACGGAGCTCGGCTTGCCAACCAGTGATCAGACCATAGTGTGTGATTCAATTGCGGCAGTGCAAGCCGTGTACGCAGAGGTCGTGCTGAAGCGCGACTCGTTCCCTTGGGCGATAGACGGCGTGGTACTTAAAGTCAATGACCTGACTCAGCAACGGGTGCTGGGCTATACCGCCAAAGGCCCCCGGTTTGGAATGGCATACAAACTACCAGCCGAGCAAACCGCGACCGTGGTGGAAGGGATTACCTTGCAGGTGGGACGGACGGGAGTAGTAACCCCAGTAGCCGAGTTACGCCCGGTTCTGATTGCTGGCTCGACGGTGGCTCGCGCCACCCTCCACAACGAGGATTTTATCGAGCAGTTAGACGTGCGGATCGGTGACACCGTCATTATCCAAAAAGCGGGAGACATTATCCCGGAAGTACTGGAGGTAGTGTTGAGTCTACGGCCAGATAAAACTAAACGGTACACCTTTCCTAAAACGGTTGTTGGCTGCGGTGGGGACGGTGCAATTGAACGTACGCCAGGCGAGGCGGCGTACCGCTGTGTATCGCTTGACTCGGACCAGCTGCGGCGACAGCGGTTGTATTATTTTGTCTCCAAAGGGGCGCTGAATATCGACGGGGTCGGGCCGCGGATTATTGATCAGTTGCTGGACGCTGGTCTGATCAGCTCAGCGGTAGAACTGTTTACCCTCACGACTGACCAGCTCGAGGCGCTTGATAGTTTTCAGACTACCGCCGCGCGCAACGTGGTCGACGCCATTACAGCTGCGAGTACCGTCGAGTTACACCGATTGCTGATAGCGCTATCAATCGATGGGGTGGGCGAAGAGACGGCGCGACTGTTGGCAGATACATTTGGCTCTCTCGACGCGCTGCTGAACGCAAACGAGGTCACCATCGCTGAGATTTACGGTATTGGCCAGACGGTTGGTCAGTCGGTCTGCGCGTGGTTTATGCAGCCTGCCAACGTCGAGTTCCTCGCCGCTCTGCGGCTGCACCTGACCATTACTAACCCAATCCGCAGTACTACTGGCAAGCAGCTCACTGGTGAAACATTTGTCTTGACGGGTACTTTGACGGGATTCACTCGTGACGAAGCCAAAGACATCATCCGTAAAGCTGGCGGTAAAATCTCGTCAAGCGTATCGAACAAAACCAACTACGTACTGGTCGGCGCCGACCCTGGCAGCAAAGCCGCCGCTGCGCAGCGGCTCGGGGTTCCACTACTCGACGAGGGAGCGTTTGTAGAGTTGCTGGGCCTGTAGCAGCTGGCTTTAAATCATGCTAGTCTACATCACATGAAACCAGCAGACATGACGCATTTGGCTAGTTTAGCCCGAATCAAACTCACTGACGCTGAAATCACTTCGTTTAGTGCTGAATTGTCACAGATTGTGGAGTATGTCAGTGTGGTATCTGACATCGCCGCCGACGCATCGCACGCCGACCCGACCGTCGGGGTCAGGTACAACGTGCTGCGAGCTGATGTGGTCACCAATCAGCCAGATCAGTACACCAAAGCAGCCCTGGCTGCCATGCCACAAACCGCTGGTCGACACCTGCTCGTCAAACGCATCATGAAAGCCAAATAATATGCAGACTATTGCGCAACTTATCGCCGGCTACACAGACGGCTCATATACCCCAACCCAGGCGGTCACGGATTATCTCGAGACTATCGCCACCAGGGATGGAGAAATCAACGCCTTTTTAGCTACCTACGCCGAGGAAGCGCTGGCAGCAGCCGCCGCCGCAACAGAGTCTTACGCTGCGGGTGACAGTACGGACAAACCGTTACTCGGTATTCCGCTCGCCATCAAGAACAACATTTTGATCAAAGACCACCTCGCCACCGCCGCGTCCGAAATGCTCGCAAATTACACAGCCCTGTACGACGCCACTATCATCGAGCGACTCCGTGCAGCGGGGGCGATTTTTATCGGGTCGACGAACATGGACGAATTCGCGATGGGTGGTTCAACCGAAAACTCCGTCTTTGGTCCCACCCGCAACCCACATGATACCGACCGCGTACCGGGTGGATCATCTGGTGGGTCAGCTGCGGCGGTGGCGGCACATATGGTACCGGCTGCGATTGGTACCGACACCGGAGGGTCAGTACGCCAGCCAGCTAGTTACTGTGGATTAGTCGGATTCAAACCGACGTACGGCGCCGTGTCGCGCTACGGCTTGATGGCGATGGGTTCTAGTCTCGACCAAGCCGGACCGCTCACCCACAGCGTAGCCGATGCCAAACTGCTGCACGACACCATGGCTGGTGTGGATGGGATGGACGCAACGACTATCGAGGTCGACACCTACCCAGCGGTACCGACCAAACAGTCATACACGCTTGGTGTACCCAAAGCGTTCCTGGCCGAAGGTATCGATCCCGACGTACTAGCCGCCTTTGCTGCCCATGTCGAATCCCTCACAGCCGCCGGCCACACGGTCGTCGACATCGAGCTACCGTTGTTCGAAAAGGGGCTCGCCGCCTACTACGTGGTGATGCCAGCCGAGGTGTCGTCTAACCTCGCTCGCTACGACGGGATTCGCTACGGTCACTGTGCACCAGACGCCACTGATTTGCTCGACGTCTACCAACAGTCACGGGCACAGGGATTTGGCTCCGAGGTCAAGCGGCGGATTTTGCTCGGGACGCACGTGCTATCCTCTGGGTACTACGACGCCTACTACGGCAAAGCCGAGATCACTCGTCGCAAAATGCGTGAGGAACTCGCTGCGGTATTTGCTACGGTCGACCTGATTCTCACACCGACCGCTCCCACTCCCGCGTTCAAAATCGGTGAGCAGGCTGATCCGTTGTCGATGTACCGCCAAGACGTCTTCACGGTACCGGTCAACCTGACTGGGGTACCAGCAATTTCCTTCCCCATGGGGACCGTTGAACGGGACGGTAAGATGCTTCCGGTTGGGGTACAATACATAGCACCACACGCTGGTGACGAACGACTGTTCGACGCTGGAGTGCGAATCTACGATGTTACCCTTTCTTCAAAATAACGTTGACCCTCGCCAAGAATTAATCCCGCGCCCGCCGCCGATTGACGCTGATTTGCCTACCGGGAACGTTCCTTCCGGTGACGTTGGGTTTGAGTCGAGTAATTTCCTCAACGAGCTCTGGAACGCTATTTTTGGTGGCAATGAATTCTGGGCCTGGTTATTTGGGGGTGGTATTTTGGGGATTCTAGCCTGGCTGTGGTCAATCTACACCTTTATTGCTTATTTACTGAGTTTAATTTTTATTGTGCTGTACATCTACGCCACTATCAGAAAAGAACACTACGAAGGACTCATCGCCCAAGAGCTGCGCGATGGCGAACGCATCTGGAACGAAACCTACCGCGGTGAGAAGCGGCAAAGTAGGTTGGTTGATATGCAGCAACACGTCCAGTCCGATAACCCAAACGATTGGAAGCTGTCCATCATCGAGGCGGACATCATCC
>Ga0306872_100211_pt1 | contig 25256 bp, 32 predicted proteins | sample AntRauMeHopE1498_FD_190455 | JGI IMG/M metagenome (GOLD analysis project Ga0306872, IMG submission 190455) | Saline lake microbial communities from Rauer Islands, Antarctica - Metagenome Hop E1 #498 (v2) (version 2) | ecosystem: Environmental > Aquatic > Non-marine Saline and Alkaline > Saline ...
GCAGGCACTATCTCCGGGCGTGTGGTGATTACGATCACGGCCTTGGTAGTCAATACGTCCATTGCATTCCTTGCGGTTTTCTATCCCGGGGACGGTACGGCACCAACGGCCTACACGGGCACGCAGGAAGAAGAAGATGCCATTGTGCTATCCGGCGGGCCGCTTGACACGTTGGCCGTAGACTTCGGCAATCCCGATGTTGCAACCGCCCCGTTCGTCGTCGGCGATCAGTTCCGCGTGTCCTTGCGTTCCTCTTCTGCGGTAAACATCGAATACCTTCCGAGCCCGACGCCTTCCCAGTTTGGAGCCAACGGCCCGAAGCTGGTTGACCTGCAAGCCATCATTGACAACGTTGACCGGCACCGGTTCAAGAGTTGTTCCGGAACGTTCACCATCACCGGCAACCGTGCGGAAACGATTATCTTCGGCTTCTCCTTCACTGGTGAGTATGTCCGTCCTGACGCCGCAACCTACATCGCCAACGCTGTGTACTCGGATATTATCCCGCCCGCTGTAAAGGCAGCAACGGCCACTTGGGACGCGCAAGTGCTCTCCTGCTTCTCCACGTTCAGCTTCGATCCCGCCGCCGTTGTAAACGCTCTTGATTGCGCTGGCGCTGCGCAGGGTTACGATGGCGCTTATGTGAGTGCCTTCGATCCCGTATTCACGCTCGACGTGGAGCAGTCAACGCTTACCACGTGGAATCCGTTTGCTGCAATTGAGTCCAACAGTCAGGAAGCGTTAAGTTTTTCGATTGGCACGGCGGGCAATCGTATGACAATCATTGCGGAGTCCGCACAGCTTGTGGACTGTCAACCCGGTGAACGCAACGGGCGCGCCATTTGGAATCTGACCTTCCGCTTCCGCCGCCGCAGTGATGCAGCGCTCAACGATCCAAACGTGCCGTACTTGATCAGGCTTGACTAACCACCAACCACAGAGGAGCAAGTAAGCAATGCCTATCGCATCCAACACCCGGAAGACGTGGCCTTACATCTTGAACGCCGACCGGGAAGAGTACGCCAAGCAAAAGGAAGCGGGGGGAGTTAGTATCCTCCCGCCTACTGTCTTCCATCTTCGGACCCTTACCAACGGAGAGAAGGCCGAAGTTGAAGACCTGCTCTTTGACGTTTTCAAAACCGAGGGAATCACCCCGGAAAAGATGACGGAGCTTAAGGCACTTGCCGCAGAAGAAAAGCAGGCGCAAGATGTGATGAAACGGGCCAAGACCCAAGATGAAAAAGCCGCCGCCGCGTGGGATATTGCAACGGCCAAGCAGAAGCAGGGAGAGGCCATGATGATCACGGCTGATCCCAAAGCCATGCTTCGCGCCAACCGGCTCGCTGCTGTGCTCGTTTGTAAGTACGGAATTGCTGGATGGGATCGTCTATACGACGAAGACGGCGTTGACCTAAAGCCCGTTCACATTGGCCGGACGCTCAACAACGACGCCCTTGACGTTGTAATCCCTTACGCCGACGAACTGGCAATCGCCATCCAGAGCAAGAACAGGGTGGACCTTGAAGACCTAAAAAAATCAGTGCCTGCCTTGTAAACTCCGCCGCTGAGGTCAGGACAAAGACAGCGCGGGGCGGGGTACTCATTCCCTGCCCTGTCTGTTTCGGTGCGGTATGTGAACACTGCGAATCTGAAGAATTGCCCGGCTTCTTTTCCATCGAAGGCACGCCGGAGGATTGGGCCACTCGTGAAATCCACTTTGCCTTTAGCTCTCACCGGCACTGGGCCGCAGGGCACGCAATCACGGCGGACTGTATAGCTAACGAACCTGCAACGCTTATCGAAGCCATCTTGCACATCGCTGCAATGATTTCATGGTGTGAACGCGACGCAATGGAGCGCGCCAAGCAAGAGCAGCAACACGCAACCGCACAGGCTAACGCACGCGGTAAACTGAGGTGATAGCATGGCAGCGGCTACTTTCCAAATAGACATTCGGCTGGTGACAGCAGCGGCGCAACGTGCGGCTCAGGGCATGGCCGCTGGGTTCACCCGAATCACAAACGCGGCGCGCAGTCTTGGCAGCAGGCTTGTGACTTTGGGCCGCGCTGTTGCACGTCTTGCCACGTCATTCAGGGCCCTGATCGTCACGCTAGCCGCCTTCCTTGCCCTCCGCGCTGTGGCAACATCATTCACGCGCTTGGCCGATGAAATGGACAATACAGCCAAGAGCGCGGCCAGACTAGGAGCATCCACAGAGTTTCTTTCTACTCTCTCAGCAGCCGCAGGGTTTGCAGGCGTTGACATTGCGCAGCTTGACGCGGGCTTTATCGAGCTAAACAAGCGTATGTCTATGGCCCGAGACGGCAATAAGGAAATGTCTTCTCAGTTCCGCAGGCTTGGCGTTGATTTCCGCCAAGGTCTTGAACCGTCTGTGTATGCAGCCGCTGATGCAGTTGCTGGACTCACGGACGCTCAGGACAGAGCAGCCGCCGCGGCCAAGTTCTTCGGCGAAGGTGCTGGGCCTCAGCTTGTCGGTCTGCTCTCCTTGGGTAGCGCAGGCATCAAAGCCTTACAAGCGGACGCGGAACGCTTCGGCATGAAGATCTTGTCCGGCCCCGCCGCCGCTGCTGAGCGGTTCAACGATGCTCTTGCCCGGCTCACTGGCACGATTCGTAACATCCAGCGTATTATTGCGGGCGAGCAGTTCGACCGGTTTGCGGACATCTTCAACGTGGCCGCCGCGGGCCTTGCCGAGTTTACCCCGATGATCACTCAAATGATCGACGGTGCTCTTGATTACATACTGGACAAGCTGGGAGTGATTACGCGGTTTGTGGTCAACACTTTCTTGGGCACAGCAGAGCAATCCGGCGAAGAAGTACGCAAGCGATTGCTTGAATCGTTCCTTGGAATCTTCACCAAGCTGCTATCCGCCGCGGGCGGGTTCTTCGGCGCGCTTGGCGTGCTCATGCTATCGTTTGCGCAGGCCGTCGGTACAGCGATTGAAGCCGCGGTCCTCAGTGCCTTGCGCTCAATCGAGTTCACCCTTCGCGACACCATGAGCAAAAGTCAGGAGTCAGTTGCGGAAAACTTGGGAAACCCGCTGAGCGGTATGAATCGGGTTCTAAGCTCATTGGGTATTCCGGGCATGGAACACCAAATGCAAGCAGCGTCAATGCGCCTTCACGAATCCGCACAGGTTTCGCGAGATGCTGCAATGCTGATTGGTGAGGGCGGCGCTACTTTCGATCAAGCCGCCGCGCAGTTCGCTGGTGCATCAGGCTCGTTTTCCAACAGCCTTGGCGGTATGCAAAACCCCTTTGCCGAGTTTGGCGCATTGCTCCAAGAGATTGCAGGCGCTGACGGGCATATTGACCGGCTCCGGTTTCAGATGGAGGAAACCGTTGCAGTAGTGCAGCCCTTACCTGCTCAGATTTCCGAGCTGGACAAGATGCTCCGCGCCCTTAGAAACACCATGGAGCAAGTGGGCCAAGGGTTTGTTGGCGCTTGGACTGAGATCAAGAAGCAGATCAACGACGTTGCCGGGTCAACTCAGAGCGCCGTTGCAAGCGTTTTTGGATCAATGACCAGCGCCAGCGACGCCTTTTTTGAGTCGATCATTACTGGCACAAGCGCCAAGGACGCATTCAAGCAGTTCATCAGCGCCATGACCAAATCTCTGACCGGTCTTGCCGCGCAGCTTATGACGATCGTGCTGCTGGCGTTGCTGCTAAACGTTCTGTTGCCGGGCATTGGCATTGCAACCGGCGGGGCGGCCACTGCGGTTGGCGGCGCAACAGGAGCGGGCGCTGGCTTTGGGAGCATGTTCGCCGGTGGCGGGGCCGCTGGCGCCGCTCCTGCAAAGATGACATCCTTCGGCTCAAACCAGATCGCACAAAGCGCCAGCAAGGGCGGGGATACTTATTATTACATTGAAGCGACAGACGCGGATTCCTTCGCCCGCAAGTTCAACAGCCCGCAGGTGAAAGATGCGGTGCGCGCTATCCAGTCAACCCCAAGGATGCGATAAATGCCGCTTACAAATGACACCACCACCAACTTTGCATCTGCAACCGGATACTCACTCCTTGGCTCGGCTACCATCACCGGGGGCGTAGGTACTCTGGCAGGTACTGGCGTCGTCACAGGAGCCATCAGGACGCCGCAGATCGCAACAGGAGCGTGGGGGCCTGTATGTATGGTGACGCCAACGCAAACCGAAGTCCGCGGCTTCAGAGCCAGATATTTGCTGAGCTTTTCCGACTGGGCAGGCTCCGGGCGTAAGTATTTCGTTCTTCCAACCCCCGCAGGATTCCAAAACGTCGCAAGCGATTTGACGCCCGCTGCTGATTTGATCTCACTTGTTAACACGTTTGGAATAGCTGGCACCGACCTTGCCAACCTGCGCAATTTCCCAGTTGAGGCTTCCGCGCATGTGTCTGTTCTCGTAGGCTTTTCCCGCACGATCATTAGCGCCGCCGGGAACGTTGACTTGCTAACGTGGAGCCACGGAACGGAAACGCAGACCGTTGATAATGAAGGGACTACAAGCACAACAGACCTACCCATTGAACCTGAGTTCGGCTATGCAATCGGCTTCAATGGGTACACAGAGACCACAGACTTTTACAGCGGTTATCAGCAGGTTGTGAGGACGGCAACAGCGATCCGCAGGTCTACAAGCCTTTCATGGACGCTCAACCTCACAGACGCGGCCACGCTGAAAACGTTCCTACAAGCGCGAGTGGCTACTAATTTCCGTTGGCATCCGAACGGGTATGCAGCACCTTTCCAGTGGCGCGTAACTCCCGGCAGTATGCGGATTGCCCGCTTTGGGGTATTAGCCCGCCGCATAACCTGTGACATTCAAGAGGTGCTCTGATGCCAATACCGGACGCAGTGAAAACAAACGCAATCCGGCTTGAGCCACAAGGCGCGCTGATTGTCCTTTTGCAGGTCAAACTGAATCAGTCCCAAACCGTTTACCTCACAGCCAATAACGAACCGGTAACATTCGACGGCAACTCCTACCTTCCGTTCCCGCTGAGCATCCCGGGTGACGAGCAAGACGCCAACGGTAACCCCGGCGAAATACAGATTGTGATTGATAACAGTACGGGAGCCTTCGATGGTTTCCTTGCGCAAAACGAAGGGCTTACTGACCGGAGCGTGGTTGTTTTCGAGGGCTTTTCGCATCTGACCGGCACGCCCTCAGCATGGAAGCGCCGGGACTTAATCATAACAGGGTCAACGATTACCGACCAGAGCGCCAGTTTCACCCTTGGCGCAACTCCGCTCTTTAACCTGATGATTCCTTCGATCCGATTTGAACGTGAAGGCCCTTGCCAAAACCTTTACCGCGGTAAGCGTTGCCGATACTATGGGCAGACTGCCACGATTGCGACGGCTTCCAACACAACGCCAATCGCTATTGTAACCACAGAGCCCCACGGGTTTATCACAGGCGCAACGGTGCTCATCGCTGGCGTAACTGATGGCATCGGTGCTGGTTCACATACCTTGATCGTCACAAGTGCAACGGCGTTCACTTTGACCGGCACAACAGCCGACGGGGCGGGTACGGGCGGGACTGCGTTTGTTGACCTTCCGATCTGCGACCTTACCCGCTTTGGCCCCAATGGTTGCGTAGCGCATGACAACATCCTAAATTACCGTGGCGCGCCGGGAATCCAGAGGGCACCATAATGGACAAGGCCGCCTGCATCAGGATAATCAACCAGTACACGCAGGGCTTGCGCTATGCAGATTTTGGCTCTGGCTCAGGCGACGAAGTGAATTGCCTTGGTCTTGTGCGCAAGTTTTTACGGGAGCACATGGGCATTGCAGAGCCTTTCCCGTGGCCGGGCGACGTTAAGCCGGGCGACGCTGGCCTCGCCCTCCATTCTTTTTTCAGGTCCGTAAACACTCCGAACATTGGCGATATTGGAGTTATGGACGGTCAGCATGGCGAGGGAATGCACGTCGGCGTTTACATCTACAACGGCACGGGCCGCGGTATCCTGCACGCATCCAGCAGGTGTGGGATCATCTGGAGCCCGATCCGTAGCGTTACAATTAGGGGACTTTACCGGCACAGGGGGCTTTTGTGATTAGGGTCAGACACTGGCAAAACACCATCAACCAGATGCCAATTGAAGCGGACCACTGGACTCTTGCGGGGAAGACCCTTGCTGACATGGCACAGCCCGGCGCTCTTGGTTGCTGGTACGATGGTGAAAAAGTCCTTCCTCAAGACTTTGCAAACGTTACTCCACGCGACACGGCGGACGTGACTTTTGTTTACACCCATCAGGACGACAGCTTTTTCCAGATTGGCTCCATCCTAACGGGCAACTTCTTTGCGATTGCCTTAGAGTTTGCAATCGGCTCGCAAGTCCGTGCATTCGTGATGGATACGCTTACGGGCTTTCTCCTGCCGGAGTTGCCAACGATAGGCGGGACCACAGGAGCATCTCCGGCCTACGGTAGCGAGCGGCCCACTAGCTCAACGGAAAACGGATCAATCGTTCCCATCTGTTATGGCATCGTGCAGACCGGCGGTGCGGTCCTGCTTACTCACGCACGGGCGCAAAGCGGCGGCGGTTCACTCACTTACCGGATGGTGATTGGACTTGCCCACGGACCCATCACAGCCATTTGTCCTGGGCCTGACGAGATCACAACAGACGTTGACAATCTTACGGGTTCGGCCATTCCACCGGGTATGTTCTTCGGGGAAGTAGAAGCGCGAAACCTTAAGAATGTCCTTGTATCTGTGCGCATGGGTAAAGCCAACCAGACAATCCCCGCCGGATTCGAGCGGCCATATGTAGGGTATGAGTATACCCAGCGGCTCAACCGAGGGATCATTTTCAAGCACGAAACCCGGCGCGAAGTTGACGAACTTGAAGTGCTCTTGTCCTTCCCGCGTGGGCTTTCCTCGCTCAACTCGAAAGACGGAAGTATCGCTTCGTTCTCAATCACCGTGCAGGCCCGCGTTTACACACTAGGGGGAAGCCTTGTAACTTCGCGGGACTTCCGGATCGTCTCCCGCAAACGGGAAAACATGTTTTACTCACTGAACATCAGCGGGCTCGCCTTGGGCAAATACCGCCTGGAGGTTGAGCGCACCGTTGTAGGAGGAAGCGGGAACCTAAACTCTGACGAAAATGAGGTCCGGCGCGTTTACGATTGCGAGGTTTCGCAGGTTTATGAATCCGACTCATACGGTCCTGCTTATCGTGGCGTTGCCTGTCTATATATCGACGCGCAGGCATCGGAGCAATTGCAGAGCGTTCCTACGGTCCGGACGCTGATTGCGGGCAAACCTGTTTACGATCCCCGCGAGTCCACTGTGGCCATCACAGGGGCCACCAATGCCACGCCTATCGTCCTAACGTCTAACGCTCACACGATTTCGCCCGGCAATATTATCCGGGTTATGAACGTTGGCGGAAACACGGCAGCAAATGAGGAATGGGAAGTCGGCGCGGTAACAGCAAACACTCTTGAACTCGTTGGCTCAAGAGGTTCTGGCGCGTATACAAGCGGTGGCGTTATTTCCGTTTACTCATTCAGCACAAATCATGCTTTGATCACTGCTGACCTTATGGCCAACACGGAATATGGCATGGGCCGCCGCACGCCATTTGATACGATTGACAAGCTGAGCCTGAGCGACGCCGCCGACTGGTGTGAAGAGGACGTTCCCGAAGTTACCGGAAGCGCTACGATGGAGCGCCGGTTCCGCTGCGATGTAGTTATTGACTCACGCCGAAGCGGTTGGGAGCTTGTGGTTGAGCTGGCCCGCAACGCCCGCTTGATCATTGTGCGCTACGGAAATCAACTAGAGTATATTATCGAAGAGGCCCGAGGGTCCAATCAGTCGCTGGAAATGAGCAAGGGGAACACGACCGGCAGCGGGCCTTCCGTTACTTATTCGGCCCTGTCAACCAGACCAAACCAGATCACTCTAAGCTATCAGGATGAAGTCACTTACGAGCAAAAGCGTTTGTTTGCAAGGCTTGACGAACCGTCCTTTAGTGACGGCGCAGAAGTGCTGGAAATCAACAGGCTCGGATGCACCCGGCGCACTGAAGCCTTGCGTGCTGCGTTCTTTGCTCTCCGCAAGGCAACGATGGTCGGTAACTTCTGCACGATGGACACGGGCCTTGATGCTCTGGCTATACGGCCCGGGGACATTGTGACGACAAGCCGCCGTGCAAACCGCGTGTTCTCCGGGCGGATCGTGTCAGGCACAGGGACAACCCGCGTTCTCGATCAGTCAATTTCATTCGATGCCAACAGGGCTTACGAGTACACCGAGCGTATAGACGACGGCACTGTGTCAATGACTGAGTTCACAAGCCCGGGCGCAACCAGTCTGCGGACGCTTACGACTTCAACCGTGCCCAGCTTTCCCGGCGGTTCTCCTGTTGGCCGCCTGTTCATCATTCGCGAGTTTGGGCGTACTAAAGAGCAGTTTATGATCACTTCGATCACGAACATCGGCGGTATGCAGAAGCGATTGCAAGGCGAGCTTTACCCCGGGACTCTCGTTTACAATGACGACACTGGACCGGATGCCAACGGAGTGATTACCCCGACGCCGACGCCTCAACCTGTTGATGTTACCGGCGCGGCTGTTGTGGTTGAGCGTGTATCTGTTGACCGCGGGGTTTCCGAGTTTGACCTTTCATGGGACGCTGCGGCGAATGCGCACACTTACCGGGTTTATGCACGCAGCGTTACCGGCAACACGGCGTTTGCCTTGCTGGCTACGGTTACCGGACTGATTGCGACGGTGCGCTTTTCCGGTGCGTTTGGCGATCTTGTAGAGTTCGGCATTGTTGCCGTATCGACGCGCGGGGCGGCCAACACGGCGGACAGCCTGAGCGCTGGGGCACGCGTGTCTTATACCGTAATGCGCGATGATGAAAACGGAATCATTGCAGAGGTTCCGCCTGCCCCGACGGGCTTGACGCTCTCCGGGTTTACGGGTACGGAAGCAACTTTTGAATGGGGCGCATCCGCAGGAGCTGATGGCTATATCGTTTACCTTAACATCTGGCAGCACGGTAAACAGATTGCCGACACAACGGATACGTTCGTTGAGATTCGCGGGAATGACCGTGTGCTCGGAATTGGTGTGAAGGCTTACATCGAAAAGACGAACGCCGACGGGCTCCCCGTGCGCTACTACTCTACCGGAGACACGCGCCTTCCAACCGAGCGTGTTGTGCCTTCGGGGTACTCGGACGTTCCCGCGGTGTTCCAAAATGAGTTCGTTTCCGTCGGCCTGCGTAATGGGTCCATGATCCGTTATTATTCCGGCACGTCCAACAGGGGACTGCTTCAATCGGACCCGCGCACAACGTTCGTTTACCGATTGCCGGTGGAAGATGCCTCTCCTGTCGATCAGGTTTCGGGATCGCACTTTATCAGCGTCGATGCACGGCCATTCCCTTGGCTCAGGCGGGCACCTGATGACACATCATGGGCACACCCTCAGTACGGCACAGAGGGGGCCTTAAATCGCATATACTTCGACTGGCGCGTGTTCCTCGTTTACGGTGACAGCGGCACGGCGGGAACTGAATCCTCCGAAGGTTCGATCTCTTCCGCCACCCGGTTGGATGTTACTGATTTACTCCAGACGGACATCATAGTAACCGGGCGATTCTTTACCCTTGAGTTTGTGGGCATGTTGCGCGATGACATCCCGCAGGCAGAGGGTGAGGTGCTAATTGCGCTTGAGCGTCTGGCATTTGCGGCCAATCCCATCGCGTAAGGAATAATTCGATGTCTCAGAATTTCAATCTGATTCCCGCAGGTGATGCCTTCTCTTCCGTGAGGGATACGGTAAACACATCTTTAGCGGCGCTCAATTCCTCGCACAGCGGAGTGACTGCCCCCGCTTCCCCGGTCCTTGGCCAGTTTTGGGTCAACACCACCAACCCCGCGTTCCCGGTGCTCAACATCTACAACGGGGGTTCGTTCATTCCGTTCTTTACCCCGAACGGGCTTGCAACGTTTACGACCCTTGTGGTTACGGGCAGCGCAACGATTGGCACTGGCGCGGGGACGCCGCAGACGTTCGATGGGTTGGCAACGTTTAACGACGGCTTCACGCGGGATGTTGTGCGCACCGTCAATCCCGGCGCGATGTTCGGGAACGCGTCCAACTGGATATTCAACGGACTCGGCGTGCAGAATAACGCGGGTGGCGTTCAACGTTTCGGGCACATTGCCCTACCCGGAGCAGCTGGAAGTGTTTTCAAGAGCGCCCAGTTGCGTTGGAGTACGGGGGCGGACGCCGTCCCTGCGTCAGTAATCATCGAACTAGTGTCCATGTCGTTGTCCACATCAACCGCAACCCCCACTGTTGTTGCCACTGCTACCGATACAGCAGCGGTCTCCACAAGCGGATACCGCACGTTTAATTTCAACCCGGCGGATGTGACATTCCTGGCTGATACCTATTACAGCCTGAAAATCTCCGGCACGCCCGGCGCGGGATCACACCTCTTATTGCACGTACTTCAAATCTCCATGGACGTCAGGAACTAACATGCCAGAAACAACGATTGCAGACTACAACGCAGCCATCCTCGCCAGAGACGGACTGGCACCGCTGGCGCTCGCGATGCGCAGGTGGTCGATCTCCGCAGATCAGAAATTGCAGGAATTGGCGCTGCCCCTGTCTAGCGCCGCCGTCCAGATCGCCACGGGCGGGGACGGGATCACGGCGGCCAAACAACGCGCTGCCACGCTTGCCGCGTCATTGCAGGAGCTGCTGGCACAGTGGCCCACGCTGCGGGATCAGGGCGATGATGCCGTTGCCAGTGCAGGGGCAATCCTGCCCACGATCCTGCATGATTTGCCGCCGCCCCCGGCACCCGTGGAAGGTTACGAATAATGGACCCCGCAACCATTGCCCTTGTGGCCTCACTCATCCGGCAGTTTGGCCCGCTGCTTTTCGAGGAATTGGAGAAAGCCGCTGCGAAGGATGCAAGGCGTGTCTATACGGAATCGGAAATCCAGATTGCAATCGACCGGGCAACGCAGAGAATGCAGCACGAAAGCGGGACCAAACCATGAAAACACTGATTGTAGCTGCGTTTTGTCTATCCCTTGGCGGTTGCGGATACCGTACACCATCAGGCGACGGGGGCGCAACCACCGTTAACGACTGGCAGGTTGCCGCTCGCACGCTCCCCGATGGCTCTCTGGACTGGGCGCGGCTTGTCCCTCCACCTGATTTGCAACCGGCGGTCCCTGCGGATTATACGGTTACCGCTGGCGTTGATCACACTGGCCAGTGGTCTGTGAGGATTTTCCAAAATGCCACTCCCGGAATCTAACGACCCGCTCTGGGCTCTCCCCTTCGTCGCGCTCCTTGCCGCGTTTGCCGCGCTTGGCCGCGTGCTCTACGGCCCCAGCATACTGACCCCTCGTTATCTGATTGCATCCATTATTGTGTCGATTTCTACTGGTTGGATCGTCTATTCCTTGGCCGCTTCGTCGGTGGAAAACGTTGGCGGTTATCTAACGGTGGCGCTTGCGATTAGCGCTGGGCTGTTTACAGACGATTTTTTGCGGCGGGCCCAGGAGCACTGGAGGAAATTGGGGTTTGGTGCGTCAAGAAGCCTTGACCGGGAAGACGACTGATGCTTTATGGGCGGACCTCACTGTGGTGGTGAGGCCTGTTGCGTGAGTGCCCCCGGAGCGATCCGGGGGCACTCACGTTTTTAGCTGTTTTCCGCCCCCTGAAAAAATAATTAAAATAGCCAAAAAAAGGGTTTGACGTGGGCGGGGTCCATGCGCAACACTCTCCTCAGGTCGGACGGAATGACCACCACACCACAGGAGCCCCTCACATGACCAACAACAACAACACCGCCAACACCCTCAGCGACAACAACAACGGGCAGAGCATGGAAGACTTCCGGGCCGAGTACGCCGCATTCCGGGCCACCGGCCCGCACATCGACCCCCTATACGGGGATTATGGCGGCTCGCTTGACGTCGCGGAGGCCGCAGTAGGGGCCCTGATCGCGGCGCAGCTCGCCACCAATGAGGTCGTCAAGGCCGCCGCAGTCCGATACTGCGCGAGGTACTCCGGCGCGCCTATGTGGGAGGCGTCGGCCCGGAATATTGCGGGGACCGTAGTGGCCGTAGTGACTTGCAGCTCTCACCTACAGGAGGATTTTAATGCCCTCCAAGCGAGCTACGCTGCGCTGATGATGGCGCAGGTAGCTCAGGGGAGCGCCTGCGGCGCCGTGGCGCCTGTCTACTACGAAAGGTGGGTGGCTCTCCGCTCCGCCTCCAACGCCTAACCCGCCGCCCCGGGGGCTTCGGCCCCCCGCACCCTCTACCCACCCCACAGGAGCCCACGATTATGTTTGTGACCATCTGCCCGCAAGGATACAGTAATCAGACACACACCTACCGCATCACGCAATCGCAAGCGGACCAAGCGCTCCTTGCGACCATCAGGGCCCGGCAGGCGGCCGCGGAATGCGATCCGGATGATCATTGGCGCATGACCGAGCACGAGACATCACCAGTGCCCGGTCATAAAATACTTCCTGCCGAGCAGCACGTCTGGTTTCCTTTCGACGCCACCAAGTAACCCCGACCGGGGGCTTCGGCCCCCGCACCCACTACCCACAACCGACAGGAGACCACGACCATGGAAATCAGAGCATCCCAAGACGCCGAAAGACTCGCCAAACTAGGGGCCAGGCTGGTCAAATCCCTCGCGGCATACGATGTGGAATTGGCGGCGTATGCCGCGACCGATGACGATCGCGACGTGAGGAAAGCCGCGATGCTGATGCTGCGTCACGAGGAAGCCTACCTTGCCGAGCTTTACCGTCAGGGGATTTCGCCGCAGTGGGAGACCCGAAGGATGGGGGACGCCGCCGAAAGGGCGGTTGAGTGACGCCCCGCCGCCACGTAACCACACCCTGGGGGCGCAAGCCCCTGCAGCGCGATACCTGAGCCTCCACGTGGCCGCGCCGGATAACCAACCAATCAGGGCAATCACAACAGGAGCCAACACCATGGCAAAAGTCAGCAAGGACCACGCGCCAAACCCGACTTGGAAGCGTAGCCGCATCACCGGGCAGATGAGCCACCCCTACGCGGGGACGATTGACATCAACAATGATGGAACGTTTACCCCGACAATCACCGGCGAAGTCTGCGCCACGGAAGTTGACGCAATGGCCGCCGCCGAAAAGGCACTCGGTGAAAAGGCGGATGCCTACTCCGCACAGCACAACGCCGCCGAGTAAGTAAACCCGGGGGCTTCGGCCCCCGCATCCCTACACCACAACAGGAGACGCGACCATGGAGAACAGCATGGAGAACAGCATGAACATCACCATGAACATCAGCCAGTTAATCGGTAATCTGGAACTTATCAAACGCACGAGTGGCGACTTGCCTGTGGTGATTCGTCACTGCGGCCTGCGTTACTCGCCGGCGCATTTTGGGGTCGTGGATGATGTTGCTCAGGGCGGGAACGTTACCGAGGGTAGCGAGGTCATTATCGACACGGGTGAGCAGGCGGAAGATCCACGCAGTGGCGACCTGCCTAGGGTGATTCGCCACTTCGGGTGGCAGTACTCGCCCACGGGTGACGAGTAACGCCCAAGCCCGGGGGCTTCGGCCCCCGCACACTCGCCCACCACACAGGAGGCTAAGCATGAACACCACCAACACCAACACCAACACGGCCAAGAAAAAGGTTGGCCGCCCCAAGAAGGAGCCGATGGCAACCATCACGTTCCGCGTGCCCGCACGGCTCTGGCCAGCGTTTGAAAGCAAGCGCCCGGTACTGCTCGGCATCGTTGAATGCTTCCTCGAAAGGAACTCCTGATGGCTTGGGAAAAGGAGTGTGTACGGATGAGCCGCCGGTTTGGGGCTATCTCACTAATCCCGTTTGAGGCGGACGTCCTGCTTCAAGCGTGGTGCGCATGGCCAAACCGGGAATGCGGATTGTCCTTTTGGGTCAAGTTTGAAGACAAAGAAGCAGGCATGAAGCACGAGCTTTTTGCTGAGCTGCGACCGAAGGACGAGTTGTTTACCGTCCGTGAAGTCCCGCTCACAATCGACATGGTGGTTGCCCTTCGCGGGCGCTCCATCAGGTTTAACGCAAAGGACTTGACGGAAGACATTCGCCGCGAGCTGTGCGAAAAGTACAGCGTACCTTACCAGTGCATGGAGCATTTAGGATGAAGACATCCCCACGGTTTTACAAGTACGGGCAAGAGCGCCACAGCAGCACGGCAGGAAACGAGTCGCACATCATCAAGATCGGCATCAGCAAGACACCGAACGGGGACAAGTTTTTATCCCCAACCGTGGGCTTCTTCATCGTCCATGACACGGTTGGAGTGGGTACGTCTTTCCCCGTTGATTATGATGCCATGGCCGCGCTCGGGTACGACAAGGAGCAAGTGACAAACGCTCTGACCAAAGGCCGGAACGCAACCGCCGGTTCACTTCCTGACTCAATCGAGTTCCGGATTATTTCCGACGCCCGCCGTGACGCCGACGGTGACTGGGATTTCTCCGGCATTGCCGTCGCATCCTATCAGGCGTGGCATACAACGGGGATCATTGATCCGGAGTGGAAGGCATCAGGCGGAGTCTGCAATGGTTTGTTCTGCAAAGGTGACGGGGACGTTTACGTTCGCAAGCAGCCCGATGGCACCGTCCGCCGTGGCGCGTGCAACCCCTACGGCAAGGACGGCGTTGCACCCCAGGACTTTTGCCCGTACAGCCGTCCCGGGGGGAAAAGCCCTTGTAAGCTGAAAGGCACTTTATCCCTCGCGCTGTGCAAGCGGACCGCCCCCACTAAGGAATCACCTACTGGCGAACTCGTGCCGCTGATTCCTTCCTACGCGGCAAAGGCCCGATATGAAACCAGCAGCGCCCGGAACATGATGACAGTTTTCAAGGCTCTGCGGGAAGCCGCCATTGCGCTAAATGGCAATCTCAACGGCCTTTATGGCGTGATTCAGTTCTACACCCACAAGGACGTTGTCCCTTCCGATCCGGGTAAGGTCGCGCAGTCCGGCCTTGTGCCTCACGTTCGGTTTTCGCTCAATCCGTGGCAAATCAGCAAGCGGCTTGAGGAAGTGAACGGTGAACGACGGATTGCAAGCCTGCTTCCGGCGGCAATGATTGCGATGGATGATGACATGAGCCTTGACGCCGATGACGACACAGAAGCCGTTTACACAGAGGACGGGCCCGTCCTTGACGACCGCCAGCAGTACGATCCGCCGCCGCCAATCCCTGCGGTCGAAGTCGGGCCGCCTGTGATCGTTGTGGGCGAGTATAACCCAGAGATTGCGAAGGCTTCCTATGATGAGTTGATGGCATCGCTGATGCAGCTGCTCGACGTGACGGTGCAAGCCGATGGGATCGCTGACACGGGCGAAGCAATGCGATTGCTTACAGACATCAGCTTCCGCGTGGGAGACAAACCGGCGCGGCGCTGGTCCACAGCGGACGTTAACTTCTTCCGCAAACTCCCCGACGAAAAGAAGGAAGGAGCGATCCAGACTCTCCGGATCGTATGCCAGAAGTTACTTATCACTGACTCACGCTTTGAGTTTGTCAGCATCCCCACCACCACGGAGCCAGTCGAATGAAACCGATCGCAGTATTCGCAGACCTCCACGCAGGGAAGACCGACCTTGGCCGCTGGCGTCAGCAGTGGAGCGAGGCACTTGAGGTGGCCGTTCAGCGCGGTTGCAGGCACGCCGTGATTGCTGGCGACGTGTTCGACAAAGATGATGCTTGTGTTTACATGCCACACCGTCATTGGTCCACGGGCGACGTTTACGAAGCAGTGATGGAGCCCATGCAGGACAGCCGTATGGATTTCCTGATTATCCGGGGGAATCACGATCAGGCCAGCGGTTGCCCTCTCGACGCATTGCACCCGTTTGGTTACCATCATCGCTGGCGCGTAGTCAGGCAGCCGCTATGGCGGATGTTTGCAGACGTTAACTTCCTTTGCATCCCGTGGCAATGGGATCGTGAGTTCTCGGCTCAGGACTGCATTGCCGAAATGATGAACAAACCTATCCCCACAGAGCACACGGCCTTGCTCGCACATTTGCAAGTAAGGGGGGCCAAGCTGAACGCATTGAAGACGCACGACGGCACGGGTGGCATGAGCGTTGATCGGGAGTTTCTGGAAACGCTCAAGGTTGACCGGTTCCTTCTTGGCGACTTTCACCGGCGGCAAGACCTGTTTGCCGGACGTGGCGGATACATCGGCGCTCTCTGCCAAAACGACTTCGGCGAACGCGGCAACCCGACGGGCTTTGAAATCTGGACGCCCGGCGTTGGCGCTGAGTGGGTAGATGTTAACGAGTCCCCGTGCTATACGCAGATTGAATGCCGCGCCGATCAACTCAGCTATCTTGACGCCGTGAATGCCCGCGCACTTGGACCCGTAAAAATCATCATCACCGGGGGCGAGGTTGATGGTGGGCTTGCTGCATCCATCGAACGGCTTGGCGTTGTGATCATCCGTAAGGTTTTGCAGATCGAACGGGCGCGGCGCGTGGAGGAAATCCCCGACGGCGTATTAAATGACCCCACGGCGCTGATTAGGCTTTACGCCGCGTCGTTAGAGCCTAAACCTACAACAGTTGAGATTGACCGCCTATGCGCCGCCCACAAGGCATCAGGCACCACAGCGGACAATCAGCCGCAGGAACGGGACGAACAACCACAAGCGCGACCCGCTGCCCCGTTCGACCATATCGCCCTTGATGGTGCGGTAACCCCTGACTTTCTCGGAGTGATCGAATGAAACTTATCACGCTTAGCGTGGAAGGGTTCGGCTCGCACAAGGGCCGAACAGAGGTGGACTTCTCAGGAGCAACCGGCGTTGTCGGCCTGTACGGCCCTACTGGCACCGGTAAGAGCTTCCTCATCGGCGGACTGTTTGCGCTGCTTTACGGACGCTTCCCTGACTATCCCGGAACGCTCAAGGATGCACTGACTACGGGCGGGACCGGACGCGGTGAACTGACGGCAACCGTTGTCTATAACGGAAGCACTTACGAACTCATCCGCGAAGTGTCAGAAACATCGCACAAGGCAACGATCAAGAGCGGGGGCCGTGTGATCGCAGGCCCCAAGGTAACCGACTACTCAGCAGCAATCGAGTCGATCTTCGGCCCCGCCAACCTTGCGCTGGCAACGTGGTTCTGCACCCGGGAATCGCCAGCGGACCTAATCAAATGCACACCGGGGGAACGTCGCGAAATCTTCGGGAAGCTGCTTGGTCTGGACCTGCTTACCAAGAAAAGCGCCACTTTCCGCGAACAGGCGCGGGACACCGGCAAGACGGCCACGCTTCTTGAATCGCAAGTTGCCGGGGAAATCCAACTCCCGGAAATGCTCACTCGCACGATGGCAGAGATTGAATCGGCAAAGTCTGGTTCTGCTGACGCGGCAAACAGGCTCTCTGCATCGGAGGAAATCTTTCAAACCGCAAGCCGTCGCTTGCTTGAACTGGCCACGGGAGACGCTTCCCAGCACGCAGCCATTGACCGGCAGGCATCTATTGCTAGCGAGGTTTCACGCATCCGCGCACAGATCACAGCAGGGCAGGGCCGCCTTGCCCGTGAGCGTGCCCTTGCGGACAAACTGCCGGACGCCACCGCCGCGAAGAAGGAGATGAGTGAACTTGAACAAATGGCCACGAATCTTTCCGCCATGGCCACAGCGTGGAAGGCTCGCCAGACTTGGGAGCAAAACCACACGAACCTGTCGCAAGAGATTGCAAGCGTTGCCTCTCAGGTTTCGATTTTTGAAGGACAGCCGGGCCTTGACGCTGCGACCCAAGAGCTTGCCGCTCAGCTGGAGAAACTCTACGAGGATTTCCGCGATGCTAAGGCAGCTAATAATCGGGCACTTGCCATCAACCTAGAAAACCACGTCAAGTCTACCAACCTGACCTTCGGGCTGCAGAATGAACGGCGCGACGTTGACCGCCTGACGGCCCGCCTTGCTGGCAAACCCGTCACGCCCGGAGCGCCAGAGGCATGTGCAATCTGCCCGCTGCTGAAAGAGTTTGCAAACATCCCGGCGCAAATTGCCGAGTTTGAAGCCAAGGCAAAGGCGATCGCTACCGAGCTTGCATTGATCCCCGAAGCGTTGCCATACCTTGATCTTGAGAGCATTACCCGCAAGGGGACCGAAGCAGCCGCCGCCGCCAAGACCGTTGCCGCTGCAAAGGAAAGCGAAGGCAAACTTGCCGCGCTACGCATCAGGCACACGCATTTGCAAACGCTTCTCCTGTCTCACATGCAAGAGGAGCCGGAGAAGGCAACCGACCCGGCAGAGGAAATCCGCGCCAACAATCAGGCAATGACCGCAGCCCGTGAACGTGCATATGCTTACGATTCCGCGCTTGCTGCAACTGCGATCGTTGCTGACATGGAAACGGACCTTGCCGGAGCATCCACACTGCTTGCCGAAAAGCAGCAAGAGCTTACGATTGCAACCGTGGCGGCTGAATCAGCGCGGGCCGCTCTGTCGGATCGTGAGGCGGCGCACAATGAAGCAACCGCAAGCCACGCAACCGCCAAGCGGTTGAAGATTCACGCCGCCGAAGAATGCGAACGGTACACAGCAACAATCGCCACGGCGCAAGAGCGGGCCAATGGACTGCGGGAACGCATTGCGGCAACGGATGCCAAGCGCCAGGAAGCCGCTGCTTGCCGCCGGAGTCAGGAGGACTTGGTTTGGCTTGCGCAGTGCTTTGGCACCAAAGGAGTGCAACCGTTGATCATTGACACCTTCCTCCCTCAGCTTCACAAGCTAACGGAAGAGATTCTCCAAGAGATGACCGGCGGGCGTTTGCGTATGCGCTGGGATACTCAGGCGGCCAACAAGAACGGAACGATCACTGAGGAACTGGCGATCTACGTTATCGACGAACGCGGCAACGAACGCGACGCGGCAACGTGCAGCGGGGGGGAAACGCAAATCCTCCAAGCCGCCAACCGGATTGGCCTTTGCTTGTGGCTGTCTGAATTGCGGGGACTTAGCCCGCGGACAATCATCATCGACGAAGCCGGGAACAACACGGATGACGAGACAACGGATTCTTACATTGCAGCGATTGAAGCAGTCAGCAACCGCTTCGATTTGGTCCTGCTTGTCACCCCGAAGGCACTGATGGCAAAGGCACTGCACAAGCGGATTGAGCTTGAGCGTACTTATGCCGGAGTGGCCACGTCTTACGTTGGTACTCAGGAGAGCGCCTTCTGATGTGTACCGCCGCCGCCTGCCTTGCCTTGATTGCTCTGGTCGCCCTGCTATTTTGGGGGGCGGCTGAGTCCGAACCGAAGCCACCAGCGAAGCCGCTGCGAAACCTTCCCACCCGATTTGACGGAGAGTGAGCATGAAGCACTTAATCAACAAGATGGACACAGGATAAACAACACATGACACCACGCATCGCAGAAATCGCCCCACTCATCGCGCAGGAACTCAGGCAAGACCCGCCGCCGCTCTTGGCCGACGTGTGCGCCAAGTTCAAGATTTGTCACCGCACGCTCTACCGTATCGCAGAAGCTGAGGGCGTGGAAATCCGCAAGAACACCACCCGCAAAAGCAACCGCCGGACGAAATCAAAACGACTCGCGCCGGAAGTAGAGCAAGCACTTGCAGACAATCCCGCGGTGACTTTCTCGCAAATCCAACGGATGTTCGGCGTGAGTTTCGAGACCGCGAAGAAGATGCTGATTGCCGCCCGCGCAGGAGGAAAGTCAACATGAAGACCATCGGAGCCGCATATCTGGAAGCACACAAGCACCTGCTGGAATCGACAACTGCTGACATCGAGCGCCTTCAATCCGCCAACGAAAGGCTTACGGCGAAACTGGAAGAAATGGAGGGGGGTTACATTAGTTGGAAACAGTGTGCAGAAGATGCCATGGCCGCGCTCGGGTTTACCTCCGACTCGTTTGTTGACCAATGGTTCAAAAACGATGATGGGAAAGAGTTTGAGTGCGCCGACGATGCAGTCCGGCACGTGCTCGAAACTCTGCGCAAGCCTGCCGAAGCCACCGACGGCCTGCGCAAGAAAAACGCCGCATTGCGTAAGAACCTTGCCGAACTCCGAAAGACCAACAAATCCCTGCGGAGGAACAACGGAATCCTCGCTGCCCTACTTGAGGCCAGAAACGCATCCCCGCTAGTTGGCCGCCTTGAAGCGGAGAACGTCGCCTTACGCGAACACAGTGCAACCCTGTCCGCTGATGGATGCCCGACCCTTTACCCTGAGCACTGCCCGGACCCACCGGCGGCCACCGCGCCCCTCAGTACAGGCAAGCTGTACCCGGGGAAGGAGGTGCTCGGCTATGAGTAAGCACCTACGCACGAGCGTTGAAGCAGCAGTCCGGCGTCAGCATCCCGGACTGCTTGAGCAAGTAAGCGCAACCACTCCCAAACTCAGGAAAACCCCGAAGGAAGTAAAAGGAACCTCACACGTGCCTAGGCCCAGCAAATTCAACAATGTCGTCAACATCGTAACCGACGAGGAAGCCATCGCCAGCAACGGAACACTCATTGCCGGGGAGAAGTTCGACAGCAAACTGGAGCGCAAGATTGCTGAGTTGCTCCGGGCTCGCTTTGGAATCCGCCGCGTGATGCGTCAGGTTTCGTTTCCTCTCGAAGGTCGTGTCCGGATGATGCCTGATTTCCTGATTCTTTTCCTTGATCGTGAGGCAATTTGGATCGACGCCAAGGGGCAGTTGACGCCTTCTTGGACGAACAAGAGGAAGCAGGCTTTGGCTCGCTACGGGTTTTTTGTTCACACGGCTTGCAACGCTAAGGAGTTAGACGCCATTTTCCTTGGCGCCGGGCTGTAAACACCACACCACGAAAGGACGCAAGCCATGACGCTAACACGTAAGGAAGTAACAACTCGCAAGCCGCGCCGCTGCGTATGGTGCGGAGAACCCATCGAAAAAGGGGAGCGAGCCGTTTACATAACCGGGAAAATCGACGGTGATTTCTTCGCGGTGTATATGCACCCGGAGTGTCACCATGCGATGGTCAACGGCTCCCCCGAAGAGTATTCCGACGGTTACCTGTTCGGGGATTACCACCGGGGCACTGTGCATCTTAGGGAAGACGGGCCGTTGCCCGTGGAGGACGCAAGCAATGACTGACACACCACGATTCACGAACGCACAGAAGGCCGCAGAAGCAAGCTGGGAAGTACACATGCGCTACAAGGTGTATGCTCGCAACGCCGGGGGCATTGACAAGATCAGCGCTTCCGACCGCAGGCGCATTGACATCATGGCGGAAATCGAAGAAGAGTACACTAGCAAGGCAGAGAAGCAACTCAACCTTTTTGGAGGATCGACACATGAGTGAACAAACGCTGGAAGAACTGAACACCATCAGCATGCGAGCCCTCACTAAGCTCTGGGCCGCCCGGGAATCGCACGTGACTGAGATGGAGAAGGCGAATCATACCGTGGACGTGCTGCGTGGGCGTCAGGCTGATGAGAGGGCCGCGCTGGCTATTTTGGGGATCCTTGTGAATGAGATTCCCAGTTTTAATCCGGAGGATGACGCGATCGGGATGGTGTCCTATACGGCGGGCGGTTGCGCGCATGGTTCCGCTGTGGAGGCTGCAGAGGGCCTGATGTCTATGCGGTCAATGCGGCACGCCATGGAGCGGGAGCTGGCGGTGCTGCGTGAGGAGGTGGCTACGTTCCGCGGGGGCTCGGTGGGCGGTGGCGATGTGCAGCCTGAGGCTGAGGCTGAGCCGGACAACGATCCGGATGGTGATCATGCCTGTGAGGATCTGAGGGGGGTGGAGGACGCCCTGGAGATGGAGCGGCTTAGGCATCATGCCGTGATGGTCTTGCGGCGCGCCGGGATGATCAGCGCGGCGCACGAGGTTGAGCGGAGTTTATTTCGGCAATCCACCATCGAGGGGAGCGGAACTGATGGGCGGATTGCGTGAGGATACGGTGCGTGCGCTGCGCATTGCGGAGGAGGGGGACGGGGATTTCCAGACGACGGAACCGGAGCCCAATGAGCCTTCAGCGGTGGGCTCTGGTCCCATTTCTAGCGGTAGAATTTTGGTTTACTCATTCCCACTGCCGATGCCGGAACTGTTGGCGATTTTGGAACTGTTGGAGATTTTGGGGGCTGCCCCTCCTGGTGCGGTGATCGACACTGAGGAGGCCGGGCTGCTCGGAGTTGCGCTAGTGATACGCTGGGGCAATCCGCCGCCGGTAGTGCCCAAGACAGAGCCGGAGGCGGCCCGATGAACACAATCAAGCCTCACGACCTAATCAACCCACGGCTTCAGAGCATCGCCAACAGCATACTTGCTGACTTACAAACCGGCAACTACACCCTCTCCCAGCTTGTAAAGCGCACACCCGGCGCGAACGCAAGGACCGCCACGGGCTGGATTTACCGCTACAACTGGCCCAGACCCAAGGCCGCCGCCCCAGTCAAGAGCATCAGCGCAAAACAAAAGTTCACGCTCCCCTACCCGCCATCCGCAATGCGCATGTGGCAAGCTGGCATTCCGGTCGGGAAAATCGCTGAGGCCTTCTTCTACTCAGGGCCAAACAGAAGCAGCTCAAACATCGTAGAATGGGCGGAACGGGCAGGATGGGGCCCGCATGGGAAAAGCGCAACAGCGAAAACGAGGCACCGCACCACGCGGTTCTTTAATGGCCCCAAGTGCTGGACCGCCCGCCCCGATGACGTAACAGATGATGACTGGGGCTATCGCAAGTGGGAACTTGGCCTGATGGGTATACACGGGGACGAAGCCGTGCGGATCATGTGCAAAGAGTTTGACGCTCCCTTGCACAAAAGCGACTTCTCGAAAATTAAGCCGGACAAGCTCGCCGTCATGCTTTTTGAGTGTCCGGAGCGCATCTATCCGATGGAAGACATCGCGGAAATCTGCGGAGCCACCATGAAGGAAATCAAGGAGTGGACGGCCAATTGCACAGCGCCAGGACCACGGGAGCCAGTAGCATGAGCCGAAGCGCAGGCCACGCCCGGGAACGCATCAGGCAGCGAGCAAATGGTTGGAGCCGGAAGCGCATACTGGCTGAAATCAGAGCGCACCATTACTCAAGGCTCTGCGATCTGACCAAAACAAGATCGCTGCTCATGGTCACTCACAGCGGCAAACCGCCCGCCTACGTTGTGTGGAGTCGTAAGGGTTGCCACATCGTTACCGTCCTGACCGCAGACATGTACGTCCTTCCCTGCGGCGCTTCTTCCCCGGTGAAAATCAACACCATCCCACACGAAAGGAAAGGAAATGTCAATAAGCAAATGGGCACAAACGGAACTCCTAACACGTCTTCATCGTTCCCCCAGAACGGTTGCGAACAGAATCAAAGGGCCGGTCTTTGACGTTAGCATGATCACAGAGGCTGATGATTCGGAGGTTCGCTCCATTGGTCACATCATGTTTATCGGACGATTCGAGTTGTTCGAGAACGCTTTGAATCAAAGCATTTACCGGTCAGCAAGACGGTGCATGCTTCTTCCGGACGGAATGCGCGGCAATCGTGAGTTTATCGGCATCACGGAAAAGAAGGACGCCGTGATTGCCTATCAGGTCCGGATGACAAGTAAATCATAACCGCCGTAAACCCGGCAACTTTCTCCCCAAGAAAGGCAAACAAAATGAAGCACAACATCGTGAAAATCGGTTACCCAAGGCAGGAAAGGTTTGGGCCAATCACAGACCCGCGCACCACCCGCTACGTTGCAATTTGCGCCGGGATGGAACTCCGGTACAAGATTTTCAAGGAAACGGATTTGGTGCTGACCCAGTTTGACCCGCCAACACCGACGGAAGCCGAAGCCGCGACGCGAAGCAGCCGTGAAAAGTGGATCGGAGACACTCTCCACATTTGGCTTGAAGGCGATGAAAAGCGGCTCGGCAAGCATGGGATGTGGAACGTTCATGTTTACTGCGTGGAAATGCCCGATGCCTTCCACATCTTCCAACGACGCGGCGACTGATCCACAACCCCGCCCGCTGCCGAACAAGTAGCGGGCGGATTCTCACATCCAAAGGCAACCACCACCACGCATGTATACCCTCAGATACTACCAAACCCAAGCGGTCGATGAATGCCGCTCACTCCTACGCCAAGGCATCAAAAATATCCTCCTGTGCGCACCAACCGGCGCAGGTAAAACCTTACTTGCATGCCTTGGCATCATCGCCCCCGCAGTCGCCAAAGGTAAGCGAGTCCTATTCCTTGCACCTCGTAAACAGCTAATCCTTCAGACATCCGAGAAGCTGCTCGAAATCGGCATCAAGGACCACGGCGTCCTGATGGGTACTCACTGGCGCTATCGCCCCGCGTCGTTAGTACAGGTCGGCTCACGCGATACCGTCATTCGCAGGCTCGACAAGATTGCACGCCCGGACATCATCATCAGCGACGAAGTACACAACCAGACCGACAAGAACGGTTATGGAGTGATTGCAAACCACTGGGGAGACCATCCCGTCCGAATCGGTATGACGGCCACGCCCCTGCGCATGGACGGGAAAGGGCTTGGTTGCATTTATCAACGCATCGTTCACGTTTCGAGCGTCAAGCAGTTAATGAACGAGGGCTTCCTTGTCCGCCCGGAATGGAAGTACATCAACAACCCCGACCTCACAGGCGTCAAGACCGGGGCAGATGGCGACTACGTTATGTCGGAGGTTGATGCCAAATGGGATACGACAACGCACGTCACCGACATCGTTGGCAAATGGATTGAGCACGCCAAGGGATTGCCAACGGTTATCTTCGCCCGCACCGTAAAGTCTTCCTTACACATCGTGGAAATGTTCCGGGCCGCTGGCATAAGCGCCATACACATTGACGCCAATTCCGACCCCGTGCTTCGCAAGAAAGCGATTGAAGACACAGCCGCCGGGATCAATATGGTCCTTGTGTCTGTGGGCGTTTTCACCGAAGGCTTCGACATGCCGGAGTGCGGTTGCGTCATTCTTGACCGGCCTACAATGTCAACCGTTCTTTACATTCAAATGGTTGGCCGGGGACTCAGGCCCAAAAACGGGATCGCACAGCCCGGCGAAGTCTGTATCTTCCTCGACTTCTGGGGCCTAGCCTTCCGCCACGGGCCAATCACCATGGCGCGTGAGTGGTCACTTGAGGACGCACCGAAGAAGAAGGACCGCCCCAAGAAGGTTATCGTTTGCAAACACTGCAAAGAAGTAC
>Ga0306872_100212_pt1 | contig 25142 bp, 25 predicted proteins | sample AntRauMeHopE1498_FD_190455 | JGI IMG/M metagenome (GOLD analysis project Ga0306872, IMG submission 190455) | Saline lake microbial communities from Rauer Islands, Antarctica - Metagenome Hop E1 #498 (v2) (version 2) | ecosystem: Environmental > Aquatic > Non-marine Saline and Alkaline > Saline ...
ACTGTGGCTAAATAACAGTATCATGAAGGATTCAAACAAATGAACAATGGTCACTGGCAATACCCAATTGAAATCGACGCGCAAGAATGGTTTGGATTTGTGTATAGGATCATTGAACTCAATACAGGTAGAGAATATATTGGTAAAAAACAACTTAAAATGTATACCAAGAAAAAAATCAAGGATCGCAAAAATCGAAAGACTGTGATCAAGGAAAGCGCATGGCGTAAATACACTGGCAGCTCCACAGAACTCAATGCTAGAATCAAAGAACATGGAATGTCAAACTATTGCTTCTTGATTGAATCATTACACAAGACTAGAGGTACACTGTTTTATTCTGAAGTGGAAAAACATGTGATGAATGATGTACTCAGGGCTCGCATGGAAGATGGAGTTCCCAAATTCTTCAATAAGAATATATCAGGGGTGAAATTCATCCCACCAACCATGGACCACGATGAATTGGCCATGGATGTCACAGGATACGATATGTCTGACAGATCAAACACTCATGATATCACTGTCACTCAGATTCTTTTCGAAGATTACTATGGGAAATCCAGTTTTGACCAATTGAAAAAATCATTTGAAGATAAATCAAATAAGTCTTGACAGGTACTTGTTTTTTCTATATAAATTACTATATTAAGATATACGATACATAAGTCACCTTATTGACGAAAGTCCACCAAAATCTAGCCGGGGTAATGCTCGTAGCCAGTGGAGTGGTGTGTGACATGGCTAAGCAAATACATACACGTAAAATTGGCTTAAACGTTCGGGGATTAGCCTCCCCAAAAAGAGCAGGCTCTTCTGACACTTGAATCCTGCAAGAAGCATAAAGTAGATTACCATTGCAATATGCTTCTGCGTTGTTATATAAGACAGATGATAAAAGGGTACCGCACAACCGCCCTTTCCCGACGTATTAACTGGGTTCATCTATGGTAGTGTGATTCGGGCGACTGGAAAGTCATCTAATCTTCTTGGCCTTAATCAGGCTAAGTGTGAGTAAGCTCTTGGAATGCCTATAATGTTAACCATTAGACTTATACTATAGAATACTACAATAGAAGAATATAATAGAAACAATAGATAGAATAAGAAAAATATATTAAGACTAAGAAGAAAGAACGAAGTGATTGAATGATTGTCTTAATATACAGAGTACTCGAAGAGTAACTGAAATAGATTGAAGAGCACAGTAGAAACTATATAGAGCGGCGGCAGAGCCCATGTTTAGATTTTCACAACTGAGCATCCTGTTTAATGCCACGGTCCTGTTTGATCTTTTCGATCAATATAGGTTGCATTCTTGACAGTTGATTAGTGGTCATTGATAATAAATCATCCAGACCAAACCCCCCATTTGAATATAATACTAATTCAAACAGTTGATTCTCTATGGAGTCGGCTTGAGCAGCCATGTCATCAGTGAGTGCCTTTAGTTCACTGTGAGATAATCTGGCTGCTCTATTTAGAAAAAATTTGCAGGGTTAAGATCCATTTGCGTGACGTATTCATGTTGACACCCAGCACATGTTACTGATATTGATTTATCCAAACCATCTTGATTGAGTTCAAGAACTTTGTCTTTGATCTTCTTGTAACTTATTCTGTCCAAATCGTCCAACCAATCCTTAATAAACTCGTCATTGGCCACTACTGTATCATCGCCAATCAGTACTGATTGGATACTCTTGACAGTACTTTCAATTGTTATGGCAATTGATTTATTGAATGAATCCTTAAACATTTCTTCTCGTTGTTCATCTGTCAGATCAGTCTGAGTGCTGGACAGATGTTGTAATCTGATTTGATGAAACTTCTGAATATTCAATTTGAGTTGTATATCCAGGGTATGCGGTTGGCAATTCACTGTTACTGAGTCATCCAGATGGACTTGATTGGATATTGGAGACTTCACAGACGATGACAGTAGTCCAATCAAGTCAATGGTATATTCATGTTCTTTTTCACACTTTGGACATTTTGATTGTGCGGACATTTTGCTGTCGCTTGCAGCCCTGATGCCAATCAGCATGACATCAGCATCGCATGCTGGTATTTCTCTTGGATTTTTGATGTCAGGTATGCATGATTGAAATATACTCACCAAGGCTTCGCCGTTGAACAGCGCATCTGGCGTCTTGAGTACGATTTCATCTTTGACTGTCATGGGTTTGATACCTATTTCACCATCCACACTGAGATCAATACCACTGGGGTAATAATTACCTCCCGACGGTAGACTTAACCATATGGATTTTTTACGATATAATTTGGCAAGTGGATTTACCTCTGAGTCTGTCATATTATGATATTTCCTTGAATATGGCATGGAACTGTTGGTTCCATGGCTAAATAACTGTACTTATTTATTGGAGTGATATCATGACAGAAACCATTCGTATCCCGTTACCAGATGGTACTATTCTGAATGCATTTTACTGGGCAACTGAAGATACACTCCTGGAACTAGTGGGATCACAAAAAGAATCCAATAAATTATTCAGGGAAATGGCCAAGAGTCAAGGCATATCCAAAGATATTCTTGACAAGATATCCAGTGATAATAAAAAAACATCAGATCTCACTGCTGATATTGAGGAATCCAATAAAAAAACCAATGGTATATTGGGCAAGTTTATAAGTGTATTAGACGTATATACTTATGGTCAGAAAGATATAGTGAATGCAGTTGAGCGGTCTGCCCGCACCATTTCCCGCAATATCAATGACACCGTCAAGGCAGTATTTGGTGGCGACCTTCAGGGGTTTGCTAGGGCGGCTGGTAACATAGTTGGTCTAGGGGGCGCGGCTGGCGCTGCTGTTGGAGTAATTCAATCATTCGCCCATGGCATTACTAATATCGCAGACACTGGGGCCGGGTTTGGTATGTCACTTACTGAATTAAGAAACATGTCCGCCGCGGCGGGTATGGGGTTGGAGGAATTTGGCAACATGGTAAAGTCAAATACTCAATCACTTAAAGCATTGGGGATTGGTACACAAGATTCCATGATCACCTTTGCCAATCTCAGTAATGAGATTTATAATCAGCAACTGGATGCTGGCAACTTCGGCATGAATAGAACAGACCTCAATGAAGTGATATTGGCAGAAATTGAATTGAGAAGACTGAGTGGACAATCTGCCGTTGAGATACAAAATGCATTGTCATCTGGTATGTCCAAATTACTTTATGAAACAACTGCCATGGCAGATTTAACCGGACAAGACCGACGAGAGATGTTGCGAAATAAAACCACTGCGGCCAATGACCCACTGATTGGATCTATTTTGGCGTCAATTGACACTCAATTTGGAGCAAAGGCTAGTGAATCACTGTTGGGTATCACTGAATTGGGCGGTATGCTTGGTGACGCCGGGTCGAATATCATGCAAGAGATAATTAAAAGCATCGGGTCAGGCCTCCCCTCCAATGAACTTCTGGAATTGGAAAACTTTGGTGGCGCCGAAATGGGTCAATTGATAACGGATGTGAGAGGATTAGTGGAAAGTAATTTTGCCACGATGGATTCTGGACAATTGAACATAGAGATTTTGAAATTAGTTCAAAGTAGACTATCACAATTGGATGATGACAGTAACATCCTACAGTCGCAAAGCTATGTGGGTTCGGAAGTTGCCACTAAACTTCTGTCAATGACCAATGCATTGCGTGGAGTTTTGAACTCCACGACGGATATTGATCAATTTATGAGTGACAAGAAAACAGCAATTGATTCCGAAGTTACCAAAGTGGCCGGTATGCCCGCTGCGCTGGAAACTGCCTTGAATAACTTTAATGCATCAATTATTCAAACTCTTGAAGAATTAACCAAATCAATCTCTACAGTGGATGCAGATGGAATATCAGTCGCAGCGACTGGAATAACACAGGCCCTGCAAATAATTGGTGAAAACTTTGATGATATCGCCCTGTTTGACGGACTCAAGGACACATGGGGTGATATGAATACAGAATTGCAGGCCACCGTCGTGGGACTTGTTTCATTTCAAGCTATGATATCCGCCGTTAGTCTAGGAGTGGCTGGCATTGCCTTGTGGAAAAGTATTGCCAATCTGAGACCCCCTATTGTGCCACCTGGTGGCCGTCCGCCACCACCACTACCACCTGGCGGTGGGCCGCCGCCACTGCCGCCACCTGGCGGCCCACCGCCTCCAGGAAGGTTTGGAAAGATTGGAAACCTATTAGGCAAAGCGGCTTTGCCGATCAGTTTGGCTTTGGGGGCGGGATCCGGTATGATGGATGACGATTATAATGAGTATGGTTACGTTGAACGTGCCGGGCTCGGAATCATGGAGTCGGCTGTATCGACTTTGGATATGTTATTGTCACTGGGAGACCTAAATCGTCTAGCAATGAACTTTGCCGATGACATAATGGGCACAACTCATACAGATGAATTATTATCAGCCCCTATTAACATGCAGGCTATGTTTAAAAACTTGGTTGCAGGTACTAATTATGATACCGGAATGGGCCCCATGCTTAATCCTATTTTTAGAGATAGTATGAGTTCAAAGCTTACGCCAACCATAGAAGAAATGAAATCAAACCCAACAAGCACACTGTCACCAGTTCCCGCACCACTCATACAGGGTAACGGAAATTCACAAAAACCGTCACCGGAAACAGCAGACATGATGAAAACTTTTCTGCAGATGGAAACACATCTGCGTAAAATATCCAGAACAGTGGCTGAACAGGACTGATAACTAACAGTATATTAGATAAAATACAAGGATAACCCCACATGGGATGGAAGAAACATTTCAAGGTTTACCAACCAGGTGAGAACTCACAATCAGGCTCACCTCTGGGAAACAACAGTTCAACGAGTAAATTTCAGAGTTGGCTACCAGAAGTATATACTGGTATGCCCAATCGGGTTGAACGATATATGCAATATGATCAAATGGACATGGACAGCGAAATCAACATGGCGCTGGATACTATTGCTGAATTCTCTACTCAGATTGATGAAGAAACAGCATCACCGTTCAAAGTGGTATTCAAAGACGATCCCACTGACTCAGAGTCTCAGGTTATACAACAGACACTGAGACAATGGTGTAATATCAACGAGTGGGATCGTCGTATTTTCAAGACATTCAGGAACGTAGTGAAATATGGTGACCAACCATTTATTAGAGATCCTGACACTTGGGAATTGATGTATGTGAATCCTCAGGATGTTACAGGAGCAGTAATCAATGAAAGCGAAGGCAAGGACATTGTACAGTATGTCATTAGAAACGTTGACTTGAATATTGGTAACAAGACCGCTACTACACCAATTGGAATTGATAGAACCACAGGTGGATTTCAAGGTGGCCAATTTTCCACACCCACTAATCGAACTGTCAACACTCAATACGGTGGTCATTTGAATGCAACCCCCAATCAAGAACTTTCAATTGATGCCAAGGATGTGGTACATATTGCCTTGACTGAAGGAATGGATGCAAATTGGCCATTTGGCAACAGTATATTGGACCCATTGTTCAAAACATACAAGCAAAAAGAATTACTGGAAGATGCCATCATCATTTATCGAGTACAGCGAGCACCAGAACGCAGAGTGTTCTATATTGACGTTGGCGAAATGCCACCACATAAAGCCGGTGCATTCCTTGAAAAAATAAAAATGGAAGTTCATCAAAAAAGAATACCAAACAAGTCAGGTGGAGGATCCAACGTACTGGACGCACAATATAATCCGATGTCGATGTTGGAAGATTATTTCTTTGCACAAAATTCGGATGGGAGAGGATCCAAAGTTGAAACTCTGCCTGGAGGTGATGGTCTTGGTGAAATCGGTGACCTTACATTCTTCACTGACAAGCTGATGCGCGCCTTGAGAATACCATCCAGTTACATGCCCATGACGCAAGGCGATGCAGGGGCATCATACTCAGATGGTAGAGTGGGGTCAGCATTCATTCAAGAATTCAGATTCAACGTATATTGCCAGAGACTGCAAAATTCCATGCAGCCCACACTCGATAGAGAATTCAAGCTGTTCATGAAAAACAAAGGACTCACAATTGATGCTAGTTCCTTTGATATACGATTTACAGAACCACAAAGCTTCAGTGACTATAGACAGATTGAATTAGACGGATCCCGCGCCAGCCTATTCAATCAAATGGAAGGTTCTGCATATTTGAGCAAGAGATTCATACTACAAAAATATCTTGGCCTGTCCAAAGAAGAAATTCTTGAAAATGAAAGAATGTATCTTGAAGAGAATCCACTGTCGACAGGTGGCGCCGAATCAAACTCTGATCAAGACATTGGACTGTCAGATGTTGGTATCAAATCAGGAGACTTTGATATGGGAGATGACGACTTTGATATGGGGGAAATGGAAGACGGCACTGACAATATGTCAGCTGATGTCTCTCCATTGGGCGGAGTTAATACAGACAATACAGGAGACGACGAAATATGAGAAATATTGTGACAGAGATGTATGATGCCCAAGACGATAATTTCAATCGACAAACACTTAAACGTTCAAGAAAAATCAAGTTGACACTACGTCATTTGAATAAATTGAGGAAAAAACGTGAATTGGATAAACTGGAAACCGAGCTCAGAAAAGATAGATTGAGTAAAATTTATGGAAGTTCTGATCAAGGTGACGAATCACCCATGTTTTAATCAAAGAAAACATGATTTTTATACGTTTTGTATGCGTAATTACCTTAAACTATAAATAAACGCATACAAAACAGCATTACTGTCATTTGAAATGATAGTCAATAGTTAATAGGAGACAAAACCAATGAGTAGAGTAAAACTGGAAAAACTACTTGAGTATGTAGTTAACGGTGACAAAACCAAAGCATCTGATCTAATCCATGATGTCTTTGTTGAAAAGGCCCGCGCTATCTATGCCAAGAAGTTAAATGAAGATTATGCATTTGATGAAGACGAAGACGACATTGATATGTCCGATGACTTCACTGATGGGTCTGAATATGACCTTGATGAAATGGATTCAGAGCTTGACACGGAAGAAATGTCAGAGTCAGACGATGATGATATGTCAGATGATAGTCACATGATGCCCGACGATGAAATGATGGACACTGACACAATGGACACTGACCCGATGTCCGACGATGCAATGGCAGACCCAGCTGATGCAATCATGAATGTTGAGGATGCAATTGCTGAACTTCGCGCTGTATTCGACGAAATGATGGGCGAGACAGACGGCGATGAGACAGACGACATGTCAGACGATTTCGACGACAGCGAGTATGACTATGATGCTTCTGACGATGATATGGATTCTGATGAAGAGTTTGAATTTGGTGCCGATGAAATGGACGACGAAGATCCAATGGCAGAAAGCATTGTACTTGCAAAAGTTGCTACGCCTTCAAACACTTCTGATCGTGTTGCTTCCACTGTAAAACCAATCAAAGGCGATGCACAGCGTAAAGCACCAACATATCCGCGTTCCGAAGAAAAAGGTTCCAGTACCCCAACTGTAAAGAACATGAGCACTCGTAAACCACAAGACCATGCAACAAAACTACAGACTGCTAAGCCAGCCAAATCCAAAGATACGGCAAACGGTAAAAGCTTAATGTAATGTTGAAACCGCTTAGAGAAATACTAGACCCAAATAGGGCAGAAATTATCACTGAGGCCGTTGATGACGGCCACGGTGGCAAGGACCTATATATGAAGGGTATTTTTATTCAAGGCGGGGTCCGCAACCAAAACCAACGTGTCTATCCAGTAAATGAAATTTCAAACGCAGTTCAGAGTCTTCAAGAAAAGATAAAGAAGGGGTTTTCGATTCTAGGAGAATTGGATCACCCAACTGATTTGAACATCAACTTGGACAGAGTCAGCCATGTGATCACAGAAATCACAATGAACGGCAACGATGGCATTGGTAAATTGAAATTGTTACCTACTCCAATGGGTAACGTATGCAAGACATTGCTAGGAAGCAATGTGAAGCTTGGTGTTAGTTCTAGAGGCAGCGGTGACGTGGACGGAGATGGGGATGTCAGTAATTTTGAAATCATCACTGTGGACATTGTTGCAAATCCTTCTGCTCCGGATGCTTATCCAACCCCAATCTACGAACACCTCTTGAATCACAAAAGAGGATCGGTGATGTGGGACTTGGCAGAATCAGTCCGCCATGACACCAGGGCACAAAAGTACCTGACCCAAGAGGTCACACGGTTCATTAAAGACCTAAGGAGAACGTAAATGACTCAAAATATTGAAAAATTACTGAGTTCTGAAGTACTCTCTGACGAAGCAAAAACTGCAATTGCTGAAGCATGGGAGCAAACAATGAGCGAAGCACGTGAGGATATCACAGCCGAACTTAGAGAAGAGTTTGCATCCCGTTATGAAAACGACAAAGCCCAAATTGTGGAAGCAATGGATGCTATGTTGAACGATGCAATTAAGACAGAACTAGATGAATTTGCAGGCGATAAGCGCAAGCTTCGCGAAGATCGGATTGCTTATAAAAAAGCCATTCGTGAGCACACTGCAAAATTGGACAAGTTCATTACGTCTGCACTTGGCAAAGAAGTTGCTGAACTCAGAGAAGACAGAAACAAACAAACGAAAAACTTCACCAAGCTGGAAGAATTTGTAATTCACAAGCTGACCGAAGAAATCAACGAATTCCACATTGATAAAAAAGCACTTGTGGAGCAACGAGTACGATTAACCAAAGAGGGCAAAAAAGCCATTCTGGAAGCAAAACGTAACTTTATTAAGAAATCAGCCGTTAAGGTTGAAAAAATACTGGAGAGCACAATTAATCGTGAACTCACAGTTCTTAAAGAAGATATTCGTATTGCCAAAGAGAATAACTTTGGACGTAAAATATACGAAACCTTTGCAACTGAATTCATGACAAGCGCATTGAACGAAGGAACAGAAGTTTCAAAACTTAACAGAAAGCTTAAAGAAGCACAGGCCAAAACTGTTGAGAATGCAACGATCATTGCCACTAAAGACAAAGCAATCATGGAGTCCAAAAGACTCTTGCGTATTGCAGAAGACCGTAGTGTCAGGAAAGAAAAGCTTTCCGAAATGCTACAACCATTGGGCAGAGATCATCGGGCAGTAATGAGTTCTCTTTTGGAGTCCGTGGCAACGGGCAAACTGGAAACAGCGTTTGAGAAATATCTTCCAACAGTCTTGACTGAAGGCAGTAAAGTTACAACCCGCGAGAAGGCAAAGCTGACCGAAGGCGCGCGAGTGTTGACGGGTAATAAGGCTTCGAGAACAGAGTCAGAGACTGATGGTTCAGCCGATATAATTAGAATTAGAAAATTAGCTGGAATTTAAGCTAAGGAGAGAAAACATGTCAGACAAACTATTTGAACATTGGTCAGCAACCCGCGAAGCACTCACGGACGGCCTGACTGGTAACCGCAAGAAAGTCATGGAGACTGTTCTTGAGAACACCCGGAGAAGCCTTACAGAATCAGCATCAACTGGTTCCACTATGGCCGGCAACATTGCGACACTTAACAAGGTAATTCTTCCTGTTATCCGTCGGGTTATGCCAACCGTTATTGCCAACGAACTAATTGGTGTACAGCCAATGACTGGTCCCGTTGGTCAGATTCATACACTTCGTGTACGTTATGCTGAATCTGCTGCTGGTGCCGTTGCAGGCGAAGAGGCTCTAAGCCCATTCAAGATTGCAAATGGCTACTCAGGTAACGCTGCGACTGCTCGTGCAGATGCCACAAGCGCCTTTGAAGGTGTTCCAGGCCGTAAGCTAAACATCCAAGTCATGAGACAGACTGTAGAAGCTAAAACTCGTAAACTCAGCGCACGCTGGACTTTCGAAGCTGCTCAGGATGCTCAAGCAATGCATGGTCTTGATGTTGAAGCAGAAATCATGGCTGCACTAGCACAGGAAATTACTACTGAAATCGACCAAGAGATCCTCAGTAGCCTGAGCGCACTTGCTGGTCCCGCTGGTTCTACTTTTGACCAAGCTGCGGTATCCGGTACTGCTACTTTCGTTGGTGATGAGCACGCAGCACTTGCTGTTCTGATCAACAAAGCGGCAAATGATATTGCTGCTCGCACACGTCGTGGCGCTGGTAACTGGTTGGTCGTAAGCCCAACCATCCTAACTGTTCTACAGAGTGCGACCACATCCGCGTTTGCGCGTACAACTGAAGGCGCATTTGAAGCCCCAACCAACACTAAAATGGTCGGTACGCTGAACAACGTCATGAAGGTGTATGTTAACCAGTATGCAAACAACGATGATATCCTGGTTGGCTATAAAGGCCCAACGGAAACAGATGCTCCTGCATTCTATTGCCCATATATCCCGCTTATGAGCACAGGTACGGTTCTTGATCCGGACACGTTCGAGCCAACAGTTGGCTTCCTAACACGTTATGGATACCTTGAGCTTTCCAACACTGCATCCAGCTTGGGTAACGCAGCAGACTATCTGAACAAGATTGCTGTAAACGCAGGCAACCTATCTTTCAGCTAATACTGAAAGTTAAACAACTGAAAAAGCGCCCTAGGGCGCTTTTTCCATGACTACCAACTCGAGATATGCTTATAACCATTGATATGGATTGATATGGGCAATCAAATATCGTTAAGAAAAATAAAATCAATGGGCATGTCAATCTTGAAAAGTAGACATGCCCATTGTTTTAATTTTTTTCAATATAGAAGATGAACGCAATACTACTCTTGCACCAGCATGTAATGGTTTGGGCAAGGTGTCAATATTAGTCCAAGTATATCCTGTACTTTCATGATTTAATGTTGGTATAAACTCATGATCGACAGTAATCACAAACGAATTGTAAATGAATTGCTTGTCTCTACTCACATATTGATGTAATGGGTATATTCTTTTAAAATCAGGTAGATTATTGCCTGCTTCTTCTGAAATTTCTCTAATCAGTGTTTGAAGTGCAGATTCCATTCCTTCAGACTTGCCTCCCCAAAAACTCCAGGTACCTGGATATGATCCGTCACCGCTTCTCATCTGTAAACAAACTCTATTGGTTTCCAACGATAGAAATATACCCCCAGATGCCGTGATCATAAGTAAAGTCTCCAATATCCAGGAGAATATATCCCATCATAACTTTTCCGCCAGGAGGTACCATCCCATTCCAATTGACTATCAGACTGATTGTCGTATACTGTTTCAATTGACTGATTGTCGCCACTTGAGAAGAACACACTCCATGTAGTCCCGTCGAATATTATAATGTCATTGGCAAATGCCGTGATCTGCCATAAAGACTGGGATGAAATATCTTGGGTAATAAGATATCTCTGGTTTACAGCTGGAGTTGCAAAATCACCATCACCGGGATAACTTTCCAATGGATTTATCACATCATCAATTGTACCCAGTGTATTATTTGGTATGGTATCTGGATCCAGCGTCACTAGTAATTTACTGGGATCTTGTTCATTGAATGAAAATGTACCTATGATGTCATTTGAATCATCCTCTACGTCATTGTTTCTTCTGAATCTGATTTGACTGTACCCAGGTTGAAATTCACCATATCCTTCAATTAATGATTGCCAATTCAATTGATCCAATATATTATTTTGATCAATCATAGTGACAGTATCTCCTTGCAGTTTTGCCTTGAGCTGACCAGGTGTAACAATTATGTATGATGTGAATTGACTTTCGAAGGATTCCTTTTCATTAAACAGTGTCAGGTTTTCATCATTCAACATGTCTAATTTATTGATTATGGTGTGGATCATACGCTGTCTTTTGACTTGTACTGGTGGATTTATCAGTACAGGTATTTTAAATTGCAAAGTAGCGACATCAATTACATCATCTGCCCCACTGGGAATACTTCTACCGGACCACTGTAATGATGTCATTTCCATATATGTAAGACTACTCCAATCTATTGGATTGTCATTGGTTCGTAAATTTATATGTGGGTTGAATAATACCAGTAACTGTTCCAGTAATTCAAATTTCTGATTGCTGTTACTGGTCCATACATCAACATTTATGGTTATGTTATATGGTACTGGCGCATGTCGTTTGACTTCATACCGTTCTCCAGGCTGGTCAGTGTATTCTCCCAATTCAGCATCATATTCTTTTTCAGTCACATACGCAGACACATTGTGTTTTTGGTGTGTTCTTCTGTCTGGGGCCATTTGCATGTCGGTGATATATACGCTAATGAATGGCACGGTATTAATAGTGTTTTCACTATTGTTCTTCATGATATGAGCAACAATCCTAGAAGGATCACCATAATTCACTGGAACAGTTCTCAATAAGGCACTGCCATCTTGACCAAACCCTCGTTGTGATTTAAAGTCTGAAAATATTCTAATGAATTGAACGATGTATTTTCTAATCTGTTTATCGTAAAAATAGTCCATGAGGATTATGTGTCCTTGGTTGTGGGAAGAGCAGGAATGGGATTGCTTATTGATTCCCGTTCTGCAAAAATTCTAGAATCAACTGATACATCGACGTTATTGTCTTTAATATAAGGACCAGCGTTGAATGTAGTAACTGACCAATCGTTTGAACTTCCTTCGTCTGCTATTTTATTCCAACGAGTTCCCACTCTTTCAAACAGTCGCCTAGGGAGAAAATCGTCTCTTATAAATTTATCCAATTGATTGGGTTCCATTGGGAAAGAAGAACCATATGGCAGTGTGTTATCAAATGTATTGGTTATTGTATCACTGTCTGATATCAAATGATCCTGTGACGGATTAGTATAGGATGGTGCGTTTTTCACAGCGGCATCTCTGACTTTTTCGTTAATCTCCAATGATTTATTATAAGTGCTCATGGCATTGGCAAGACTATCGTCGTCCTTTGCATCCCCCAATATGCTGGAAAATTCTTGACTGTCAGTAATTGGTCCCATTTTTGCCCGCCAGATATGACTCCACCAAGTCTGTGAAAATCCCTCGCTGCCTCTGTTTCCATCTTGTATGACATAAAACTTGGGTATGGGAGGAGAATTGGCATCCAGTAAAGTCTCATCCAACAAGTGGGGCAATTCAAGCACATCACCTGGCATCAACTTCCTGCCCAAACATTCGATCATGTCGTTCAAGTGAAATGATATGAATATGGTATCCTGTGTTAAAAATAAACCAAATTGTGTCAGATCAAAGTCGTTGTCATTGACATTGTATATTCCACGCAATTCATATACAGAATCACTATATTTTCTATCTCGTGTTTCCAATAACGTCAAGTCTTGAATTGAAGTTTCATCCACCCATCCGAACGGATTGGCATTGTCTCCTTCTTGATAGTTGGGTAGACTGACGTCATCTACTCCACCAACTGCTGGTCCGATAAATTTATGAACTAATACTCCCGTACCACCAATCTTAAATTGTTCAAGGATTGTTCTATCCATGAAATGATAATCAGCCGTTTTATTTGGTTTCCACATACTCAGTCTTGGCATATCAATAATGTCCTTGTTTCGCATTTTGTTCTATTTACCTGATATTTCAGGTAAATATCAGTAACAGAAATTGGAGATTACCATGCCAGACAAAAGATATGACAGAGACGCATTGATCAAAGAAATCAAAATCAGACTGGGCTCTGGTATGGTCGATGTTGAATTAGATGAAGAGCATTACCAAGTAGCAATCAACGATGCAATGAGTAGATTCAGACAGCGCAGTGACAATGCAGTTGATGAAAGTTTCATCTATATGAAATTGGAACCAGAGCGGCAAGTCTACACTTTGCCTGATGAGATAATTGAAGTCAAACAAATATACAGAAAATCCATGGGCGTTGGTACTGGTGGGCAAGAATTTGAACCATTTGAAGCTCAGTTCTTGAACAATTATATGTTGAACTCAGGTAGGGCCGGTGGACTTGCAGTATATGATGCATTAGCCCAACACAGAGAACTTCTAAGTAGGATGTTCGGTGGTGAGCTAAACTTTACTTGGAATACATCAACAAAGCAACTATACATTCAAAGACGTATGCGTGCAGAAGATGACGTATTCCTTCATGTATTTAATTATAAACCAGATGATGTTTTATTAAATGACACCTATGCATTTCCATGGATTAAAGATTATGCTGTTGCCATGGTAAAACTCAGCCTTGGAGAAGCAAGAAGTAAGTTTAGTGCAATAGCAGGACCTCAGGGAGGCACTACACTGAACGGAGATGCACTCAAAGCAGAAGCATTTCAAGATCTCGAAAGATTGGAAATGGAAATGCGAAACTTCGTTGCATCCAATACGGGGTATGGATTTATTATTGGATGATGAATAGGTTCATGATAAAATTCAATACCAGTGATTTTCAAATAATAGACTTGACAGTAAATCATGAAACCAGGGTTCAGGCTATTATGCATAATGATCCCGATATAGAAATACATATACTTGACCAGATAAAAAAAGCTGTGATGAGTCGCACAAAAGACGACAGTGAATGTTGGCTTGTTTGGGGAGAAAAAGAATTTCATGATATACTGGAATTGACTCCTAAATTAAAGACCCAAATTCGGCAATTTGGTATAACAATATACTGATAAACACAGCTATAATAGCCAAATAGAGCACAACTGGCATATTTCGCTAAATATAGAAAAGCGCATTTGAAGGAGATATAGAATGGCTACAATTTTACAATCACCGGGGGTTGCAGTATCCGTCACTGATGAGAGCGCATACGGCTCACCAGGTACTGGAACTATCCCACTGGTAATTCTTGCCACACGAAGCAACAAGACAGACCCAACTGGAACATACGCAGATGGCATGGCATTTTTCACAAAACCAAGCAATGCTGGACGAGTAGTCACTGTTACTTCTCAACGTGAATTGACTCAATTTTTTGGATCACCCAAATTTAGAACAGGCACTACTTCTGCGATTGAGGGCGACGAGACGCATGAATATGGGCTGAATGCTGTTTATTCATATCTGGGACAGGGTTCTCTGGCATATGTAGTACGGGCTGATATTGACCTGGCCAAGCTGGAACCTGTTACTAGTGAGCCATCGGGTCCAGTTACATTTGGTTCGTTCTGGTTGGATTCAGATAGTAGTTCATATGGTGTACATGAATGGAATGGTCTACGCTGGGTCAAGCAGTCTGTGGTTGTTGAGTCTAAAACATCGGACATTCCTCCGACTTCAACATCGGCCAATGGAGATTATGCAGTTGTAGTTGCTAAAACATCCTCTGAAATACTAGTGAAGTATTATATCACAGCAGGCGGTAATTGGACACTATTGAATGACTCATATACCGACACGGTAACATATAGCACGCATTATCAGGCTCCTGCAAACCCAAGCGTTGGTGATATTTGGATCAAAACAACAAACCCAGGCGGTGGCGTGGACTTCTTGCTGTACCGTGCAGATATTGCTGGTGTATTCGAAGATGTCACTGTTCAAGGTGTTACAGATACAGTGGGCAGCGCAGACTTTATTGCACAGGATGGTCTCAGTTTACCTGTCATTACTACTCTTATTAATGGCGATTCTCAATTGAAATTACTTCCATTGGTCGAAGGTGGATTTGAAATTCAATTCACAGCCGCTGGTGCAGCAACATCAATTGAAGGTGTTTTCCTAGTACAACCAAATGAGCCAATTGGTGTCACTGCCGATGGTGAAATTTGGTTTAATGATGGCAAATTTGATCTCGATATCCTAATACGTGGATCCACTAGTTGGGAACGTGCTGCAACCGAAACTGTATTATACAATGCAGTAAAGCCATCATTGCGAGCAGACGCCACGGCGCTGGAAGCCGGTGATATTTGGGTTGATCTGTCTGCATCCGATAGAAGCTATCCTGCATTGAGTGCATGGAGCGGCACCGTATGGGTCGCACATGATAACACGGATCAGACCACTGAAACCGGTGTGGTATTTGCTGATATTACTGATGCAACAAGTGCCGGCGCAATCACGCAATTGATCGACAATGCACCAAATCCTCTATTATATCCAGATGGTATGCTGGCAGTGAACATGGCACAGAGTGCAAATACTGTGAGACGTTATAGTTCAGCTGATTCAGCATGGAGAAATTATGCAGTAAATAATGCTGATGGTTCCGGATCCTTTGGTCGATATGCACAGCGCAAGGTAATCACAAATGCCATGCAAGCAGCAGTGTCAGGCAATGACCAATTGCGTGAAGAAACACAACGTTTCACTATACTTGCCGCGCCAAACTATCCTGAACTATATGATGAAATGATTTCTGTGAATTCAGACAGAGGTGAAACAGGATTCATATTGGTTGACGCACCCATGCGCTTGTCTCCTGCTAATGTTCCAGCTTGGATTCAAGGACAGAACGCAACTGAAAATGGCGAAGATGGTTTGATCAACAAAAACACATACTCTGGTGTATTCTATCCATCAGGTAGAGCAACTACTCCGGCTGGGTTCACAACTACTGTTCCTGCAAGTCATATTATGTTATATCAGATATCATTCAATGACAACATTGCATGGCCTTGGTTTGCAGCGGCTGGATTAACTCGTGGTATTGTGCAGAATGCAGAAGCAGTTGGCTATATTAATTCAGAAGATGAATTTACTTCCGTAAGTCTGAGCCAAGGTCAGCGAGATGTACTATATCAAAATAAGGTAAATCCAATTGTCAATTTCCCAGACGAAGGGCTTGTGGTATTTGGAAATAAGACATTGCACCCTGTTTCCAGCGCATTAGACCGAATCAACGTTGCAAGATTAACTGCATATCTCAGAGAAAGATTCATGGTAATTGGTCGTCCTTTCCTGTTTGAGCAAAACGACAAACCAACCCGTGATCGTGCCAAATCAGTATATGAAAAATTCCTGTTTGATATTGTTGCCAAACGCGGTATAACAGATTTTGCAGTGGTATGTGACTCAACAAACAACACACCATTGCGAATTGACCGTAATGAACTTTGGTTGGACGTTGCAATTGTGCCAACTAAGAGCATTGAAGCAATCTATATTCCTATTAGATTGGTGGCAACAGGTTCTTCCACAATAACTGGTGAAATAAATTCAGCCTAAGTATATCCAATTGAACTAGTATTGAAAAAGCGGACTAGTCCGCTTTTTCTTTTGTCAACAAGATAATATGATACAATAGGTAAATACTTGAAAGAAATATCAAGGAGTTTAACAAATGGCCATTCTAACAAATCTGAGTGTTCCTTCATCGAGCGGGAATACTCTTACACTAATGCCAAAACTACAAAACAGATTCAGAGTAACCTTTGTTATCAATGGCGGCACATTGATTACTGGTAATGTAGTAAGTGCCACTCGACCCACTCTGACCTTCCCAGAAATAGCAATGGATGTATATAACTCCAAGATATATATGCCCGGTAAGCATGAGTGGAACTCAATCAATATCGTTATGCGTGATGACGTTGATTCCACCACTGTCACTGCAATCGACAGGCAGCTAAATCAACAAATTGACATGCAGTCGCAGAGTGTAGCTCGTTCCGCATCTGCTTTCAAGTTTACCACAAAGATTGAAACTCTGGATGGTACAAACGGCAGCCCAATTGGTGATACTGATCTTGCAGTATTGGACACATGGGACCTAGCAGGGTGCTTCATACAGAACGTGGAATATGGTAACAATGATTATTCGGCATCAGAGCCAGTTACTATTTCTGTGACATTGCGTTATGATAATGCTGCTCATACCATACGTGGCAATGACCAATTGAGCGGTGAGTTTACCCAGACCCAATTGAGCGCTGCAACCGGCGGCGGATCATAAGCTTAATTGAATGGCACTGTTGATTACCAATCAAGCGACAAGAGTATTTGGAAGCATGGGACAAGGAGATTCCATGCTTTCAGTTCCTCGATTCAAATTCAATTTTCAAATGTCAATGGAATTGGGAAACAATACCTCAGATAGAATATTTGAAAAAATCAAAGATGTTTCACTCCCTGACATTTCTTTTGAAACTCAAATAATCAATCAGTATAATATCAAACGAGTAGTGCAAACCAAGATGAACTATGGTGAATGTACTATTTCATTTTATGACACGTTTGATAATGATTTTATGGATAATGTGTTTAAGCCATATACCGAACGATATTATAATTCAGGTACTGGGATATCTCCCATGTCCAATAATGGGGATAGTGGATTCGAAACCAACAATGTAACCCTTCCCAATTTTGAAACTGATATTGGATATACACCGATGCCATCAGTTGACAAATACTTTATACCGTCAATTACAGTTTCCAATTTACAGCCCACTGATTCATTCAGAAAAACAAAAATGCGAAACTGTATGATTACCAGCATGACTACTGATACGCTGTCCTATTCAGATTCTGAGCTGTGTTCATTCACCGTGACATTCCAACCAGAAAGAGTTGAAGTTCAGAATGATTCCAGATAATCCCATATGCAATCTATCAAGCACGGCCAACGGCTATTTGATCTCATAATATGGCAAAATTTTACCAAGACTTCTACCATCCAGTCAATAAAGAAAAGTACCTTGGCAAAAGAGTTCCTTACTTTAGATCATCATGGGAATTAAAGTTCATGCAATTCTTAGACAAGCATCCCAGTGTGATTGGATGGAGCAGCGAAAGTCATAGAATTCCCTATATACACCCGTTTACTGGTAAATCAACTACATATGTACCAGACTTTTTTATTATATACGAAGACAAACGTGGCGTACAAAAAGCAGAAATGATAGAAGTCAAACCATCCAGTCAGATAACAGGCAATGCAAAGCGCCCATATGATAGAGCACAGGCCGCAGTGAATGATGCAAAATGGAAAATGGCGCGGCAATGGTGCTCACAACAGAATATAGGATTTAGAATAATCACTGAACAAGAAATATTCAGAAACCCAGGAAAGAAATAAATGACCAAGAAACTAGAGGAAGTATTTGATCTTGACTCATTTGAGAATGATGTTGATTCGTTTGACGCTGAGTCTCCTGCTCCTGATTATGATTTTGATGAATTACAAGGTATCTTATCCGAAATTGATAAAATAGATCAGGCCCTACCAACCGTACGCGGATTGGAAGCAATGGACGCAGAAATGGACGACATCAAGCGTAGAAGTCTCAAGTGCTTCGACGACATCATGGATTATGGTAAAAATGTAGAGGACAAGTTGGCTGCTGGATTGTTCGACAGTGCGGCCAAGATGTTGAATTCCGCGATTACTGCAAATCAATCCAAAATGGATAGAAAACTCAAAGCCATACAACTACAGATACAAAAATCCAAACAAGATTTGGAACGTGATAAACTGGAATGGAAAAAAGAAGAAGCCAGACTGGCTGGTGATTTTGCCAAACCAATCAACGGCACAGTTGAAGAAATCAAAATATCAAGAAACGAATTGATCGCACAAATCATAAAACAAAGCAAAGACTCACAATCATGATAAATAATCAAAATGAGGTTATTAAATGAAGAAATTAAGCCAGTACCTAGCAGAATCTGCTAAAACATATGAATTCAGAATGAAAACCATATGCAAGTTAAGTGACGATCAATTGGACTGTATGGAGAGGTGCCTCAGGAAGTATGAAGCATATGACATTTCATCACCAAAGAAAACAATCATGCAGCGCAATCCCATTGATTTTCATGACTCAGGGGCACATGAAGTTTTTATAATTGATTTCAAAACCAAACTGCCCGCGGCACCACATGAGTTAATGAACATGTTGGTGGCAAAACTAGGATGTGCTGAGAATACAATCAAGGTACGTAACTCAGCTGACCCCATTGAAGAATTAGATGAAAAGTCCAGAGAAGCACCTGATTCCAAAAAATACTCAGTCAGACTCACTGACGGTGATTATTCTGAGTATGACGCACAAAAAGCAGACGAAATGCATGGTGAAAAACATATTACCAGCTTCATCAAAGAACTTGAAAAATCCAGAGTGGATTTAACAACTGAATACAAGGTTAAAAACAATGACAAATAATATATATGAATTGAAAAAGCTGTCTGGACTTTCTGTATTGAAAGAACATTCAGATTATTCCGATTATGTGGGAGACTTGCGATCAGTTGGCTACCGAGTGGAAGTGGACGACAGCAAAGACACCTTGGTTTTCACTGTGAGCAAGGGCTTCGGAAAGATTGTGGTAACTGAACCTGAATCCGGTGTGTATAACTGCGACGGTGAAACATTTGCCAGTTTGAAACGGGCAGTGGCCAACTGTTTGGACCCACAGTTATACGAAACTGAAGATCTCACAAATGATGATTGGACCAAGGACTCAAAGGCAGTGAAAAAGTCCACTGATATTGCCTTTGTGGAAAAGATGATTGACAAATGGGGAGAACGAGGCAATGCCTGGTTGAATCATCCTGTGTTTGCAAAAGACAGTGAAGAAGTTACAGAATGGGCCAATTCCCCTAATAATCAGATCGACGACCGCGAAACAGTCAGAGATCAACCTGAAGGCAGCATAGTTGATATGAGTTTGCGTAGACTCATTGGTGCCAATGCCGCGCCAGTCCAGATTGAAGAAAACACATATTCCTTTGATACCATGCTGGAGAAAATTAGAAGCATAAGTAGCAATGGAGTCATTGCAGAAGCCGATGTGGCATGTGATGACGAAGAAGCCGATGAGGCCCATGATGATGGCGATGAAGAAGACGTGGTCCTTAAAGAAGGCTTCAAGGACAAGTTGAAAATTCTTGCACTGTTGGGGTTGACAGGAATGGCTGCACACACCGCAGCAGACGCTCTCTCAGCGAAGTCAACGCCACTTGGCATAGCACTACAGCAAGCCGCAGACCAGGGTGATTCTGAGGCGTCTCATCACTTGAAGAATCTAGGCGCATATATCGACTCTGACACTTCCACATTGCGTGACTTGAACAGAAAATATCTCAAAGAAGGCACAATTACTTCACAGGATGTCATGGAATCGTATAGATCATATAAGTCAGAAGAAAACAAAATGGTTGGTAATGATGACCTCGACGAATCACCCAGTATGTCAGATGAATCCAGTGACGATGAAGACACTAATTGGGATCAAATGATGATGGACATTGATATGGACACTACAGAAGAACACGGTGAATACGTACCTCTTCGGACATAAGGTAATATCATGGCAGCAAACAATGACTTAGTTAAAGCACCGTATAAGGAAGACATTCTTGATGCTCAAAAAATCATAGATGTCGCGAAGTCTGCCGGGGATCCCAAATACTTTATCAAGAACTTCTGTTTTATACAGCATCCCATAAAGGGCCGAGTACCGTTTGCCCTTTATGGATTCCAAGAGTCATTGATTGATGTTTATCACAACCATAGATATTCCATTGCCATGTTGCCCAGGCAGGTCGGCAAGAGTACATGCGCTGGAGCGTATTTGTTGTGGTTTGCCATGTACAACCCAGACAGTACTATCTTGATAGCTGCCCACAAGTATGCAGGTGCCCAAGAGATCATGGGCAGAATTAGATATATGTATGAAAGTTGTCCTGACCATGTCAGAGCCGGCGTGACAGCATATAATAAAGGTTCAATTGAGTTTGATAACGGCAGTAGAATTGTTGCGCAGGCAACTACTGAAAATACTGGACGTGGTATGTCGCTGACACTGGTTTATTTGGATGAGTTTGCATTTGTTCAGCCCAGGGTAGCGATTGAATTCTGGACAAGTATTTCACCAACATTGAGCTCAGGCGGCTCCTGTTTTATCACTAGTACCCCCAACCAAGACAACGACCAGTTTGCACAAATTTGGAAAGCGGCACTGAAAACACAGGATGAGTTTGGTAACGAAAAAGAAGTAGGAACCAATGGATTTAAGGCATTCCAATCTCATTGGAGCGAACACCCAGATAGAAACGAAGAATGGGCAAATGACGAACGCAATAAGATTGGTGAGGAACGGTTTCGCCGAGAATTTGAATGCGAATTCATCGCATATGATGAAACCCTAGTGAATAGTATTTTTCTTTCCAATATGCATGAAGGAAGCGACCCATATAGAAAAACTGGGCAAGTGAGATGGTATGCTCCCATTGTCTCGAACAAATTATACGTGGTATCATTGGATCCCAGTCTTGGCACAGGCGGAGACCCTGCGGCAATTCAAGTAATCAGTCTTCCCGACCTTGTACAAGTGGGTGAATGGCAACACAATAAAACAGCCATACCGGGGCAGATAAAAGTCATGAAGGAAATTTGTGACTTGATTCAATCGGAAGCGGGAAATGGTACTGAAATATATTGGAGTATTGAAAACAATACAATCGGAGAAGCCGCGCTGATAACAATTCAAGAAATGGGCGAGGAAAACATACCCGGAACATTCATTAGTGAACCCAAGAAAACCAGATCATCTAGAACACTCCGACGAGGATTCAATACCACCCATGGTACAAAACTAGCAGCATGTGCCAAACTCAAGCAATGGGTGGAAAAGGAAAAACTCAAGATCAATAGCAAGAACTTAGTGAAAGAACTCAAGACGTTTGTGGCCCGCGGTACAACTTTCAAGGCCAAAGAAGGCGAAAACGATGACCTTGTGATGAGTTTGATCATTGCCATCCGCATGATTGATGTTGTGAGTAAATATGACGAAGAAACATTCGATAAAGTCAGAGAATCATTTGATTCAGGCACTACCTTGCCCATGCCAGTTGGATTCCTTTAATAATAGATATGAGAACACATTATGAAAATTAATATTGAAAAAATAAGCAATCAAATCTTTGGGATACTCAAAGGCAATTCATTGTCAGTCAAGATGTACACTGAAGACGGAACTCACACCTTGGATCCAGATGAGGCGCGACGGTTCTATAATAAGGCCATGAACATCATGGTAAACTTTGATGTATCTTCTCAATACAGTACTATGAATATTGGCATAGGCAAGTCAACTGATTTGGGTAAGATTAAAGGAATGCTTAATCAATTCAAAATATTGGCAAATAAGAATGTTATTGACTATAACGTGAAGTCTTTTGGTAAGGACATTACTCCCAAGGACTTCATACCACAAGTAGTGCAGGCAAAAAACCAGAATAGTGCCGCAGGCATATCAGAAGGATTCACTCGACCATGGGGCACGGTGAGAACTACCCGACAGCGATTTGAGAATGCCACTATGTATATCAAACATCGAAAATCAGTGGATGAAGCCATTCAAGGTTCCAGATCTAGAAACATAGCCAAGATCTTTATTGAAAATGACAAGCATGAACGATTTAGTTTCCCATATAACAGCGTACCTGCCGCAAGGGCAATGACGGTTCACGTGAGTGAAGGCGGCAACCCATATGATCAAGGTGGCAAGCACATTCTATCAGTTACTGAAGAGATCCAAAAACTTTCAAAATTCATCAATTATTCCAAGAAAACTCCTGAACTAGCCGAAGGAAAGAATGAATTGATGACCGAGACCAAGGATCGAGTAAAAACACTGAAGAAAACCATTAATTCCATGCAGTCACCCACTGTCTACTCAAAATACATGGAATCCATTGATCTTGACGCACACGATGACACTGTTACTAATGATGAATTATTTGAGGGAATCCCTGTTTCCGAAGTGGCCGATGCCCTCCCATACTTGACCAAAATCAATGAAAGGTGTCAGGCCAACAAAAGTCGACGCAAACTGGTGGCAGAAATTGCCAAGATCATTGTGGATGCAGGTTGTGTGAATGTCATGGAGCAAGAGGATAGTGATCTGGATGGTATTGCATACGCGGACCCCGATCACGTGATCATGGAATGGCTGGGATATTATGCTGAATTTTCTGAGTCAGAAGATCTTAAATCCAAGCTTCATCAGGTAATGGAAGAATTTAAGGATTTTCCTGCTAACCTACAAGAAACAATGACAAATGTGTTGACTTCAATGAAGAATTCAACTAAAATTGTTAAACAAGCAGATACAGCAGACAACACAGTTGATGCAGCTTGTGACTCCATTGAAAGTGAACTGGCAAAGTTCTAACTCAATAAAAATCATTATGAAATGATAAATAACATGTGACACACAATGTGTCATATTGTAAGTCCAGTAAATCTGGAATACACATCTTTTAAAGGACCACCTATAATGGCAACACTAGCAGAAATTCGCGCGAAACTTCTCGCACAAGACACCAAGCAATCAGGTAAATCAGGCGGCGGCGACAATGCAATTTACCCATTCTGGAACATGGATGAAGGATCAACTACCAGTATCCGCTTCCTTCCAGACGCAGACACATCCAACACATATTTCTGGCGCGAACGTCAAATGATCCGTATCCCATTCTCTGGGATTAAAGATGCAGATGAGTCCAAGCCAATCGTGGTACAGGTTCCATGTGCTGAAATGTGGCAGGGACTACGTTGCCCAATCCATGATGAGATTCGTCCTTGGTTCAAGGACCCCAGCATGGAAGATATGGCTCGCAAATACTGGAAAAAGCGTTCATACTTGTTCCAGGGTTTGGTAACAGACTCCACTCTTAAAGAAGACAATACACCAGAAAACCCCGTGCGTCGATTCATGATTAACACATCCATCTTTAATATTATTAAGGCGGCGCTAATGGATCCTGACTTCCCTGAAATCCCAACTGACTACGATCAGGGTACAGACTTCAAATTGGTCAAGACACAAAAGGGGCAATATGCAGACTATTCAACTTCAAACTGGGCCCGACGTGAACGCAGTCTGACCGAGCAAGAACGTGAAGCCGTTGCAACACATAGTCTGTTTGATCTAAATGACTTCATGCCCAAACAGCCTGGTGACAAAGAACTTTCTATAATTTCAGAAATGTTTGAAGCAAGCGTCAATGGGGAAACATATGATCCAGAGAAGTTTGCTGATTTTTATCGCCCAGCTGGTATGCAGTATGACACTAATAACTCGTCTACTGTCCCAGTTACTCCCAAAGCTGAAACTCCTAAGGATGAAGAAGTTAAAGAGCAAACTGATTCTGTAACCTCTGATACCTCAGAACAGCCCGCTGGACAGCAAAGTGCAAGCGATATTCTTGCAAAACTACGCAGTCGTAAAACAGCAGACTGATGTACTG
>Ga0306872_100213_pt1 | contig 25078 bp, 36 predicted proteins | sample AntRauMeHopE1498_FD_190455 | JGI IMG/M metagenome (GOLD analysis project Ga0306872, IMG submission 190455) | Saline lake microbial communities from Rauer Islands, Antarctica - Metagenome Hop E1 #498 (v2) (version 2) | ecosystem: Environmental > Aquatic > Non-marine Saline and Alkaline > Saline ...
GTAGCGTGCTTAAAGGTTAGCATTTGGTGCGGTGCAAGTACGTCGTCTGCTGCGTATGCCTCGTTAAAGTCTGCGTTAGCAACCTCGTCGCGAGCCATAATATTAAAGGCACCTGTAATAACCTCGTTTAGCGCAAACGCTAGGTCGAGTTTAGATACGATAGCCCCGTTAATTGCCTTGTGCCCTAGACCACCACGCCCCTGCGAGAATGATAGAGTAGGCTGCAAAATTGCAGTGTTTAAACTAAACGTGTGTCGGTACACACCGTTACCAGTTTCGCCAGCCTCTTCGGCACTAGTTACATTACCGAGTAGAGATTTTAGCAAGTAACCAATAGTGCGGTACCGCATATTAAATGCAGCGTCGCCCTGTACACGTCGAGCGGTAATAATCTCGCCTTGGCTAGACATACCAGTCTCTTTAGTTTCACGTACAGCAACCTTGTCTAACTCGATTTGGAAGTTAGCCGGCTCTCGCGTTCTAATATAATCTTGCGCAGCTACAAACGTCCCGCGTGCTGCTGGGTCTTCTACACCGACGCCTAGCGCCATACTTTCGCCTCTAGTTAACATATGCTATTTATTATCTTTACTACTGTTGGTAATTGCTTTGTGTTTTGCCTCTGCTTTTACAAGTGCCTCGGCGTGGTTACTCGCCTGCACTTTAATACCGCCAAACTTGGCAAACGTGTAGGTTGTAACTACACCCTCGCCTCGTGCTGGCATATCTCGCGTTGTGGCTGTTTTTGCTTTTTTCATTGTATTTATTATAACACTATTAAAAGCTGTCTACCGCACGTCGTGCACAGTAACAGTTAGTTGCAGCATAGCGACCCGAGTAGGCACCTTGCCGGTGTCGCCGTAACCCCACGTTACGTCGCTGGCTTTTATCCAGCCACTCTCTAAACCTGTTAGCGTTGGGTCGGCAAAAACTACGTTATGTAGCTCGCCGATACACTCACTAATAGCCAGCTCTGCTAGCTCTTGGCTCGCCTCGGTGTTTTCGTGCTCGTACACTACATATAAATTAAAAGCGTGGGTACGTTTGTTACTTTTATTACTCGACCATATGTCGGTATTCTGCCCAAACTCTAGTACGTATGCAGGGTACCCAGTTTTAATACTCGACGTTGGGCTACGGTAAATAGCTTGGTGTTTAGTCGACAAGGCTACTAGTCTCTCTAGTACTTTTTCGCGTATAGTTTCGGGTGTGTATATAGCCATAAAATTATTTGCCTATGCCGTTTGCAATATCTTTAATAATAGCACGCCGGTGCATTGCTATTTGGCTCTGGCTAGTAAACATTGCCCGAGTGAAAAACGGGGTAATCTTACGTGGCGAGGCTGGCGAAAAATACGGGTCGCCGTGTACGTACTTGGCGTAGTTTGCATACGCGTGCACTCTCGACCCACCGAGCGGGCTGTCTGGTATAAAAAATATACTACGACGTAGGTTACCTGTAATAGCTGGCGCTGCGTCTTTAGCTGCACCCTCGATAGTAAACCCTACTCGCTCTACAAAGTTACGGGCTGCAACCTCGGCAGCATAGGGAAACTTGCGGGCTAGTGCCTGCGCTGTGCTCGTGTCTATGGTTATATTTATTTGCATAAAACTAGTCGACCACCTCGCCACTCGTGTGCATATGTACCTCTGTATGCCGGCGCCCACCTCTAAAATTGTGTACGTCGACCCCGTGCACACTGTACGTAACTTTGTCGGCTATGATAGTGTCGCCAATTTCGACATTAAAGTCGCATAGCAATACGTACGCCTTGTCGTAGTTACCGGCAGACTGTAACTGGTACTCGGCTCGGGCTGGCTGTTTGTGTCCGCGCAGTCCACTACCTGCAGTAGCAAACGTAGTTTTTCGCCCCGTTACTTGTTTGCGCTTTACGGTAAAAGTAATGTTGTAGTGGTCTTGCAACATATTAAAAAGCTAATTTTTTAAATTGGTCTAGTAGCCCGATAGCTATTTTGTAGTCCTCTTTATTTTCTAGGTCTTTAACAGTGTACGAATACATACCCACTTTTTCACTCTGCACATTGTCGCCACCGTTTCGCGATAGGTTAACCAACCCAGCCACGAGCATAGTAACTGCTGTCTGCAGCTCTTCGGGTGTCTCTTCGGCATACTTGGTATCCTCGTCGACTGTCTCTGCTTTTATGTAGCCATAAAATGCGTCGACGTCGTAGTTAGCGTTACCTTTATCGAAACGCCCACCCTCTCTAAATAGCGCCACTGTGTGCGGTCTGTTTAGTGGGTACTCTAGTAGGTCGGTACTCGCAATAACACTACCGCCCTTGGGTGTCACGCTTACAATCTCGCACGCCTCGTCGATATGTAGAGTACTGCTACCAATACCACTAAACTTGCGCACCTCGCTCTCTTCGACCATTAGAGTACGGTTGCAGTACTTGTCTGCAAACCGAGACATTGCTGCAGCCCAACCGTCAATTTGTGCACTAACGCTACCGTCGATAGTGACATTTAAAAATTGCTCTACTTTTTCTTCGGTCGTGTAATTTAACATAGTCTTTTTATTATTATAGCACCTGTTATAGGCACCGCTTGCTAATATCACTGCCTGCCGGTGTATACGGGCTAGCAGCCTGCTCTATACCCCCTGCGACTGGCGTATAAATACCTGTCTGTTTAGTGTAGGGCTGTACAGTTGGGTTAACTGGCAACCTGCAGCCGGTCTCTATATCCCAAAGTGCGTAGTCGCAGGGCATTACCATAACCTCTACAGTGGTCGGTAGCCGTACAAAGTACTCGGCGTTTACTAATAGAGTAGTCTGCGTTTCTACTCGATACAGTGCAGCAGTAGGTACAACCTGCTCGACTACGACACTGTAGTCGACCGGCATAGCGTCGAGCATATTATCGAGCACGGCGTACTCTGCTGGCTCTTGTATAGTCGATTGTACAAGTACTGCGTAGTCGACTGGTAACACTTCTAGCTCGGGTGCAGCAATAGCATACTCGGTCTCTAGGGTTGCGAGCGCGTCGGTTATTACAACATAAATTGCCGGTAGCGTGTCAATAGCTGGCGCCTCGACTGCATAGTTAGTCGGTAGAGTTTCGACTGCATTAGTGTTAACTGCGTACTCGGTAGCAATACTGTCGAGCGCGTCGGTTTTAACTGCGTACTGGGTCGTAATACTCTCTACCTCGCTACCCTCGACCAAAACCTCGTAGCCCGAGCTAATAGCTACACCTCTAGGCACTGCGACTGCGTAGTCGACTTGGGTAGTGTCTTGTGCACTATTTTGTACACCATACTGCGAGTTTATATTTGTTACTACGGTTTTGCCCACTGCATAGCTAGTAGGCACAGTATCTAGCGACCCGTCTACAATAGAGTAGGCTGCACCTACTGTGTCGACGTCCTCAATAGCCACCACGTAGCTCGCTGGCGTCGTGTCGACGTTTGTATCGACAAGGGCATAGTTAGTGGCTACAGCGTCGCTCTGGCTCTCTAAAACAGCATAGCCGGCAGTAACATTGTCTAGGGCATTATCTAAAATAGAGTACGCTGCAGGTACCCCGTCGGTAACTATGTTAACTATGGCATAGTTGGTCGCAATAGTTTCGAGCACTAGCTTTACGACGGTATACTCGGTTGGTGTGGCTACTACCTCTTGGTCGAGTACCGCATACTCTGCACTCGTTACCTTGGTCTCTTGGGTCACTGCTGGCGGTGCAGCACTAATTAGCTGCGATATGTCAATAACCGCTAGTCGTGCTTTTACGGTGTTACCATTTCGGTGCACCCAGTGGTCGATAGCGTAGTTACTTACAGCACCGCCCGATTGGTCAAAATTAAACTCGTCGATAGTACCGTTAAAAGCCGTGGTCGGGTGACTACCTGCGATACTGCCACTAGTTACCCCTACACCACCGCTGTCGGTACCTGCCCACTCGGTAAAAGCACTAACAGACACGTTAGTAGCTGTGTGGTCGATAGTGCCCGTGTCGCCCTCGTCAAACGATATACTGATACTATTTGCTGCAAGGTCGATACTAATAAGTAACCGCCCTGTTTTACCGGCAAAGTCGTACGTAGCTGGCAATATTTCAATATTTGCAGTGTCGTTAGGCACCCCTGTACTACCATTACCACACCGAGCTATAAACGAGCCACCGACAAACCCCACGTATAAACCTCTACGCGTACCCCCCAGCTCTGTAATACACCCGTCTGGCGTCGCATTAAAAGTTAGTAGCGTGTTAAAGGTTATGTCGGCTAGTCTGTCAAATGCAACGATGTCGAGTACGTCGCCTTGGCTATACCCCTCGTTACCTGTGATACGCGCACCTAGCGCACCTCTGGCGTGCGCGGTACCTTTACCCGACGTAGTTGTAAACCACGACAACCCGTACCTACTTAATAACCTATTAAGGTTTACTGCTGCAGGCAATACAACCTGCGTACCGTAGCTATTATTACCCTCTAGGATTTGGTCACTACTACCATTGTGCGAGACAATAGACTGCGAGTTAGCAATAGCATAAACGTACGCTGTGCCGTCGTTACGAGCATTACCGTCGCCCTCTTGGTAGTCTACATAGACTTGGTTAGTAGCTGCTGCTGGGTACGCTAAAAACATTATGTCTGCTAGCCCTGTCTCGGCTGTATCGCCCTGCCCTGTCGCCTCTAACCACGCTTTACCCCAGTCGCCCACGTCTGCATTCAAAGTAACTAACTCTCTAGTACTATCGTGGCTAGCACTAACCCCACTGGCAATAATCCAATTACTACCAGTAAACTCTACGACCGTTACGTACACAGTCACGCTACCAGTAGTAGACTGCCGGCTAACCTCGACGTTACCCGAGCCGTCTAGTCGCACCCCTACGGTACTTGCGTCGTAGTCGTTAGTACTTGTTTGGTCACTACTTAAACCAGCCATAAACGGCACACAGTCGCCCTCTGCGACAATACCGCTAATAGCAGCCGTGTTACTTGCTACGCCATTACCTAGAGTTACTGCGACCCTACCACGTACTATAAACTCGTTAGCCCCACCGGCTGCACCGAGGTACCGCCAAACCTCGCCCACAAACTTATGCGTCGACGCACCGCTACCTGCTCTAAAGGTAATAGTATTGGTAGCTGTTAGCTCGGCAGCCATAGACGCGTCGCGTGGCGGTAAATTGCCTGTATTACCGACTAGACCTGCCGACCCTTTACGAGTGTTGTTATTGTTTTTTACAAACGCATTAGCCAGCGCCCCGACGTCGTTATTTAACGTGTGTGTACCCCCGTCGGCTACGTCTACGTCAAAACTCTCTACGCGTATATCACTCATAGGCTAGGCGTACAGTATTAGCTCGGGCACATTTATATTATCCACTGCCGACATATATGTCGTGCCGTCTGGCAGTAAATAAAGGTAGCTGTTTACGCTCTCGCCTTTAACTTTGTAGGTGTAGCCTATTACGAAAAATTGCAGGGTTTTAAAGCCTAGGTAACCGACGTCTACCTCTCGACGCATAAAGGTTAACCGTAGCCTCTTGCTCATTACGATACGCACTGGCTGTTTAGTCTTGTCGTAAAACGGGTACACCTCGATAAACCGCGCACGCTTTTGGTCGATAGCAGAAAAGGGCAGCATAGTGTAGCCACCCTCGACGCGGTTAAATTGTAGTACTTGCTCTGGTACTGCCTTGCCTCGTTTAGCACGAGCCTCGGCTGCTACGTGCTCTGGTAGCGGGTAGACTGCACGCCACGCCCAGCCCCACGGCGTTACAAGCTGGGTACTGGGTTTACTGTTTTGTGTGTCTGTAGTTTTCATAGGTCGCATTTAGTGCTAGTTTGCGGGCATTTAGTACCCTACCTGTTAAAGTCTAGGCTACCTCGTCGCGTTGTATGTTTAGGTCAAACGCTGCACCGGCTGTAGCCCCTGCTACTGTCTGTAGCTGCGCTACGATTAAGTCTGTCTCGCCGGCTGCTGTTAGCTCGCCAGTAAGACTACCACCAATACCCACGTTAGCCCCTGTAGGCTCTGCTGCTGGCATATCCTGTGTAAAGGCACTAGCTGCTGCTGTAGGTGCGCTATATGTTGGCTCTGCGTAACTAGCCTCTCGTGCACTAGTCTTTAGCGACGCGTTGGCACCGAGTGCACCGTTTCGCCATATTTTAATATTACGTACGATAGTAACGTCGTTTATGTCGGTAACTTCGAGCGTAAACTTTTTCTCGAAACTGTTTTCGCCTACGTTTATAGGGTTGTCGTTTACTACTAACTCGCTGGCGTCGACCGACCCAAAGTTTAGGTTAGCAACGTCTGCGCTCTTGGTTTCGCCAGCACCGTTGTACTCGCTAATTTGTGTAACTGCACTCATAGTTTAAATGTTTAATTTTGTAACGCCAAACTCGTAAGTTTGATAGGTTGGTCGAGGTCTCCCACCGCCTCGACCCGCCTACAAACGTGCGAGACTATTTAGCTTTCGCTGCAATAGCTGCCTCTACGTCTTTTTTAATGATGTTGCCGTTAGCCCCTGTACCCGTTACAGTTGCTAGGTCAATATTATTTTCGGCTGCATATGCCTTTACAACGTCCGACGCTTGCACCTGTGGCTCTGCGTCGTCCATTGCCTCTAGCTCTTCGATACGAGCAGTAATATCCTCGTCGCTCACACCGTCCCACATAGACACTGGCGCGTCTTCGCCGGTCTTTTGGGCGTGTAGCTCGCAGGCTTGCTCTAGCAACGCTAGACGCTCATTACTAACGCCATTACCGTTAGTAGTCGATGCTGCTGCCGGTGCAGCCTTGCCGTCGAGTAGTCGACCAAACGCCCGTACGTTTAACGGTTGGTGCCCGTTAGCGTTTAGTCGTTTGGCTGCCTCGCTCTCTTTTACGTGCCACCCACTAAAGTATACAAACCCGTCTTTTACCTCGGTAACTTTAGTAAATTGCCCGTACTTGTTTTTGTAGGTTTTACCTACTTCTAGTTTTGGTGTTTTCATAACAAAGTTTATTAGCTATGGCGGGCAGTATAGTAGGGCTGTAAAGCCCCACTAACTGCCTACCAAAGTTGGCTAGCTTGCTAGCGCTGTCTTAATAGCTGCAAAGTCCCCTGTCTGAAACGCTGCACTGTGGTTAGTTCGCACGTAACTACAGATACGTCGTACCACCTTGATAGACATAATGTCTTTACCAAAGTCTGTACCGTCACTGTTAGTCATTTCTACTCGTACACCACCTTGGCGACCTACTCGTAGCTTTCGGAAGTCCCCGACGATAAACTCGCCCTCTGGTACCCCTACGTTTTCGATAACTAACGCCCCTTTAATACGTGTACCGTCTGCTGCTGCAAAACTAGGCATAACGTATCGCCCTTGGGTGTCCTTGGTTAGGTCGATAGTTTCGGTGTCTACTGGGTTTAGCAAAATGTGCGTTGGCACAAACCGCCCTTTACCACCACTAGCAATTTTTGTCATTGCAATACGCAATACGTCGAAGTGGTTAGCGTCTGCAAGTACTTGCGTACCGATAGCAGCAGCGTCTACCTCTGTAGCTCGTGACAAAATACCTGTTAGGTTTTGCCCCGACCCGTCCCCGTTCAATAGCTGCGCGTCTACTTCGACGTTCAAGTCCTCGGTTAGCATACCTTGGATTTCACTAGCAAGCTGTGGTGCGTCGTTCAATAGCTCGACACTGTGCTTGTTCATTACCGCAACCTTTTTTAGTGGTGCAGTAAACGCCTCGTACTCGAAGTCTTTTTCTGGCATAGCTGCTAGCTCTGCAGTTGTAGCAGGGTTACCAGTTTCGGTTACGACTTCTACGTAAACCAAACCTACTGCACCTACCTCGGTAGTGCTCGCAATAGTTTCGATAAACGGCTGTCGTACTGGGTCACGCGTTACCTCACTGTCTCGCGTTGGCTCTACAACGTCGCCAGTAAAGTCGCCTGTACTAGTCGACTTTCGCAGTGCGTCTAGGTCGGCTTTGGTGTTTAGCTCAAACGCAAACGCTTTCGAGTTACCACCGGCTAGGGCAGTAATACCCTTTTTAACAGCCTCGACGTCTAGCGTTACATTTTTACTGTTCACTAGGTCGACAATCTTGCTTTTACTCTCGCTTGCGCTAACAGTAATAGACTTAAATACGTCTGCGATAGCAGCTTTAGCCTCTGCAACCACCTTGGCTACGTCGGTTTCGCCTGCTTTCATAGCTGCAGCAATGATAGCTTTAACAGCCTCTTGCGCCTCTGCCTCTTGGTCTACCTCTTCTGCCTCGGTGTCGGTTTCTGGTACCTCTTGCGGTGCACCGTCTTTTAGTGCAAGTTCGCCTGCCTTGTCGCAGTAGTACTTAATACCGTCCACCGTAATAAAATATTTAAACATAAAATTAGGTTAACTTTGTAAACTACTGCCTACCCATTGCAGGGGTAAAATTATATAAGGCGCTTTTAAATATTTAGTTGTCGCTGTACGCTCGGGCTGCTTTTCGTAGTAGGTGTGCAGCTCTAGCTCTGCGGGCTGCCTTGTGCGCGATAGGGTTTAGTTTCGCCTCACTCTCGACCGCCTCTGCTACCTTTACTATAGCACTCTTGGCGTCTTTAATTAGTGCCTGCCTGTTACTAGGTGTACCCACTAGCGAGCACTCTAGTAACTCACACTGGCGCAAGATAAAGCAATCTCGCTTTTCGTCGTAGTCTACCTCGTGTGGCATAAACCCAACACTAACGCAGTTTAGGTTACCCTCTTGTACGTGTAGCCACGCTCGGTTAGCTCGCTCGTCAATCTCTACGCTAAACTTCGCCTCGCCTACTAGTCGCTTTTCGCCGGCATTGTTTGGGTCGTCCTCTAGCCATACACGTAGCCACCTACCTAACGGGAAGTCCCAGCTTTCGTGCTGGAAGTAAAACGACGGGTTAGTCTCGAAGTAGTCGAGCAGCCAGCTCTCTTGGTCTACGATGTCGCCGTGCCGGTCGATGTCTGTAGTAGACATAACAAAAATTGCAGTATGCTCTTCTTTATTTATCGAAATAGCTTTTTGGGCGATGTCGATTTTAACCGTGGTGTTAACCATTTCGGCTGCCTTTGTGCGTCGCTCTGCAATTTGTGCTTTCGTTAACTTCATATGATTATATTATACCCTACTTCTACACGTAAACCGTTTTGTAAAGTGCAGTGCTGTTAATTATTGCAACCCTATAGCCGGTGCCAAAACGCAACGGCAATTTATACTATGCTGCGCTGGGTAGCTCTCGCCACTAGGGAACGCGTCGCCTTTACCTACCACACCTGCGCCCTCGTTTGCTGCGTGGCTGGCTCGTACCTGTAGGTCGCCTACTGTTATCCACCTTTTACCTGTAACGACGTTAGACTGCGCGTATGCCTCGTTAGTAGCGATACTCTGCGCAAACGCTGTCTCGGTACGTGCAATAGTCTTGCCTCTAGTTACTGCCATTTCGGTAAACATATCTCGCAACGCTCTACCGATAACGTCTGGGCTGTCGCCGGCTGCTAGCCCTGTCATAATCGTACCTTTAACAATCTCGAAGTTAGTGTCTGTTATCGAGTTAGCGAAAAATATGTAGCGGTCTGCGTATCGAGCGAGCAATGCGTCGGTTAGTTTAAACTCTTCGCCTACACTCTTTTGCCCGACAAAAATAAGGTCTAACGCCTCTTGCCCTGCCTTTTGCAGTACGCGCTCTAGTGCCGGTACAATCGTGTTTTTAATCTCGATTTGCTCGGCTGTCTTATCCATAAAGCCAGTAGTACTAAAACCTGCCTCGGTGTTACCCGACGCTAGTACGCGCTCTGCTAGCCCCTCGTAGTACTTGCCTACGACTACAGCAATACCAGCAGCTTTAGCGTCTACGCTCTTGTTAACAGCTTTGGCGTATGCCTGCTGCTGCTCTCGTGTCTGCAGTATCTCGGTACCTTTAAACTTGGTTTTATTAGAGACAATGCTTTTAATCATACGCTCTACTTTTTCTTGGGTGTCGAGTAGTTTACGCAGTCGCGGTCGAGACTTTAGAATAGCCCGCCCCTCTGTTACCAGTCCAGCAAGTGGGTTACGTGCAGCTACTAGCTCGTCGGCGCCGTCTACCTCGGTGTACCCGTAGTTAGCTCGTGCCTCATTAGCAGTAATAATGCCAGCCTCTTTTAGTCCTCGGTTTTCTGCTAGCTTTATGTCTCTGTCCTCTGGCGTCGGGTCTACATAACCGACAAACAGCGTGTCGTCGATACGTGGCAGCAGTCTGTTATTTATTGCGTCTTTAAAGGCGTCGAGCACTGGCAGTACTGCCTCTTGCATATAGTTTATACGTGCTGTCTTGCTGTTAGCGAGGTTTACGTCGTCGCTTGTTATCATTGCTTTGGGTATATGCAGCGTAGCTAAAATGTCGTCGCGTAAGAAACTCTGCGTTTGTATATAGTCCATTTCGCGCGGTGTAGCGTTTAGCATTTTTACCTCTTTTACGTTCTTGCCAAAAAAGCCAGCCTGCCCACCGTTACCACGACCGTATACCTCTTGCCACTTGGTACGCCCGTCGTCTATTTGCTCTTGGTTTAAATCTTGGTCTACGAATACAGCCACGTCGGGTCGACCTTGGTTTTTGAAAAAGTTGCTCTGGTACGCTGTGGCGTCTGCCTCGGTACTAATACGAGTTTTTGCCGGCGTGATAATACCAAACCCTCGAATAATGTTAGTTGGGTCTACAGACTTGGTGTGTACCACGTTTTCTGGCGCGAGAATTGCCGTACCACGGGTCGTACGGTAGTGGTAGGCGAGTACTGTGTCTTTATCACTATTTAAAACGACCTCGACCTTGTCTGGCGTTAGTGGGTGTACTGCGAGTATCTTGCCTTTACCTGTGGCACCGGCACGCTCGAAGTACCAAAACACGTCGCCACTCAATAAATAAAACATTGCCGATAGCTCGATAAACTCTTTACGAGTTAGGTAGCTAGTCGGTGTGTCCATAATGTCGATAATCTCGTGGTCGTAAACCTCTTCGACTTCGCCGGCTGTGTTTATAACTCGGTAGTAGTCAAACGGTATTTTAGCGACTGCTCGGGCAATCATACTCACACCGATATAGACGTAGAGACTTTGTTTGTAGGTCGCTAGGTTATTGCTGTCAAAAAAGTTTTCTAGCCCACCTGCTACGTTAAACCCCTGCAGCTCGATACTCTTTACGCGCCCTAGCACTTGGCGAGTTTTTTGTGCTAGGTATTTTACTAGATTTTGCATACGCTAATTATAGCATTGTACAATACAAAAAAGCCCCGAGCGAGGCTATTTGTGTTTATTGCTTTACTACGACACTCTCTATAGTTCTAGGATAATTCTTTAGTAGCAAAGTTTAGTGCACCCTTGGCAGTCTTAAAGTTTCGAGCGATTTGTACGTCGCCATATTCTGATATGTCCGACACTAGGGCGACTACTACTTTGTACTGGTCTATTGCTGTTTGGGTTACTCGGGCAATTTTGCTACCTCGTTTTAGTGTTGCTGTTTGCATATATGTTTGTTACTTGGTTAGTGTACACAGTATACACTAGTGTACACATAATGCAAGGGTTATACACAGTTTTGTTAACAACCATTATGTCGGCGTCGACAATATGGTCTAGCCAAACAAAACGCCACCACCACTTTTACACATACCGTTTATTACGTTTACCGCACTGTCGCACTCGTCGTCGTGTGCCTCAAACCCAAACCCGACAATATTGTTTATTAAACTCTCGGCGCCCTCTCTAGGGAATAGCACCCGACCGCTTTTTATGTACTGGCTAGCTTCCATTAGTCGAGCGCGTTTGTCTTTAACACTACGCATACCCTCTACTAAAAACCCACTCTTTTGCAGCGCCTCGACTAGTGCCTGCTGGTACTGGTTACTCTCGACGTACCACTTGTGCCCGTTAGGCATTATGTTTTTAACCTCTTGTGCCTTGGCTAGGGTGGCAGTAAATGATAACCGAGCCTTTACGTGGTTTTTCATTATTAAAAGTTTTGGCTCGCCCTCGTCATTGTTAACCTCTACCGCTTTAGTCATTGCAGTATAGTCGGCGGTTTCTTTTTCACTAATAGCAGGGTCAAGACCCACGCCCGCCCGTATAGGCGCCCGCTGTAGCCACTCGTCGTCGTAGTACTGTATGTCGGTTAGTTTAATCATTAGGTCGTCCTCTTCTACCTCTTCTAGTAAATACTCTCGCCCCCATATAACAGCACCCATACCCTCGCCGGCAATCATTACTTTATTCTTTTCGGCGTCTACTGCAGCTTGGTTTGGGTACTGTGCAGCCCACGTCGGTTTACCTTTTAGTTTGCCGGTCTTGTGTAGTAGTGGTATCTCGATAACTTCTACAATGTCGCTGCGTTGCATATATTTTAGCAGGCAGTCGCGGTTAACTAGGTTGCCGATTAGCACAACCTTTACGTTTTTACCGAGCGACCCCTGTTTAGTAGCAGGTAGCACCTCGGTAAAAAACCACTGCCTCGTTTTGCGTCGCTTTTCTGCAGTCGACGCGTCGTCGACGTCCTCGATGTCGTCGCCGATAATTAAACCGATACGCTCGTTACCAAACTTGGCACCACGTATTTTCTGCCCTCTCGACTTGGCTACGAGTGTGCACCCACCTACAGTAATTTGCGACGTCGTCCACTTTTCGTCAAACTTGCGCACGGTCTTTTCTGCACCCACGATTTTAAAGTCCTCGCGTAGCTGTTTATTGTTTACGATAATGTCCTGTATGTTGGCGAGCGACATATGCGCCCCGTCGATAGTCGAGCGTACGTATGCTGCAAACTTGTTACGCCCTGTTAGCATTTCCCAAAGTGCGTATAGCTCTAGTAGCGTCGACTTGGCACACCCTCGGTACCCGATAACAGCCACGTACTTGCGGTTGCCGTCCTCTAGTATCTCTACTAGCTCGATGTGAAAGTCTGCGGGGTCTAGCTCGAATAGCGAGCCGTGATACATAGCTAAAAAATGAAAAAACGACGCTTTAGCCAGTTTAGTACGGGCTAGTCGACTTTTCTTTAGTAGCTGGCGCTGTGCTGCTGTTAGGTCGGTAATCATTTTTTACCCTTGGCTTTAGCTTTTGGTTTGGTCTTTTTCTTTACCACCTTTACGTCGGTGCCGGCTGGTTTCTTTATAAACTTGGCGAGCATATTGTCTAGCTCGTCTATCTCGGCTTGGTCTAGCTCTACGTCGTTAGTGTCGACGTTTATATTAGTCTGCACTGCCTTGCCGTGTACTCGGTCTTTAATATCTAAACTAAACTTGGCGTCGCCCTTTAGCGCACGCTCTATAGCTTTAACTTCCATTAGCACCTCGATGTCGTCGGCACTCAAACCCTGCTTTTCTGCAATAGCTTCTAGTGCTATACGGTAAATAGTTTTGTAGTTACGCTGCCCTTTTGGTCGACCATTAGGGTTACCACTCTCGCCAGCTTTAAACCGACCTACAGTCTCGGCAGCGTCTTGCACTACCATTTCTGTTTTTGTGCCTGTTTTTTTATTAGCCATAGTTTAAACAGTATACACGATAACCCGCCCACTTGTGTACACAGTGACTAGTAACCGGCTTGCTCTGCCTGCTTTATAACGCTCTGCTCTTGCTCGCTAAATGGTTTGTACCTGTGCCTAGCTCTCGACCACACTACCCGCCCTCGGCGGTCTACCCCCTCGCACTGTAGCCCCTCTGTCTTTATAACAGTCTCACTAGCTGCACAGTAGACGCAGTGCTTATTATTTTGGGTTGTTTTAATGTCGGGTTTAGTCATAATTTTGCTTAATTACATTTTGGTAGGCGTATTTACCAAACAGCTCTTTTGCTTTTTCGTTATACGCTAGCGCTGCCTCGACCTCGGTATCAAAACATTTAATCCAACGTACGTAACTGTCTGTACCGCGCACCCCGCGCTCTATTTGTGCTCGCCATACCTTGCGTTGTTTTTTTAGCTCTTCTAGTGGCATATCTTTATTACGCCCACGAGTTAGCGAAACGCCTTTGTATGTAGACAATGTCGGTTTACCTTTAAAGGTTTTAATTTTTTTACCTTTGTGGGTCGAGCCGGTTGCAGCCTGAAATGCTAGGTTTCTTTTTCTAAAATCTAGTCGGTCGCCATTTTTAAATATAGGTAACCCCCGCCCGATTGGGCGAGCGACTATATAGTCTTGTAAATCGACGTGGCTGTGTTTACCGGCTCTAACCATACCTCTGCGTACAATCTCTATACCGTTTACGTTGGCGTATTGCCACGTAAAACGAGACAAGTAGTGGTAATCCTCGTCGTCAATTACAGCGTATTTATTTTGCGTTAGTGGTATTAAAGCCATATCTCTTTTTTACACGGGTAACCTCTCGCGCAGCGTTTAACCGCGCCCCTCGGGCTGTAGTGCCACGAGTGCAAACCTATACGACAAAGTAATCGACCTAACATACGCAATCTTGGTTACCGCACTCTTGGCAGCACCACTCTGGCGTCGGTGTGGCGTCTTTAATCTTTTTGTCTTTATACTCGGCGTCACTCGTACCCCAGTACAATGCTTTAAACTCGTCGTCTGTAACTGCGTCGCGTTTAATACGCTCGCCTTTTTTAAAGGTCTGCCAGTCGTCGGTAAACTCAAACTCTCGGCGCTTTTCCCAACACTCGCTGCACTCGCCTGTTACCATTTCGGTTAGGCTGTCGCAGGTATCTTTATTTACACACCCGACTAGCAGCATAGCGCCTGCTCTAGTGGCTCGATAACCACTACCAGCTACTTCGCCGTCCTCGTTAAATAACCCTCGCTCTAGTACTGCCAGCCCTTTACGTGCCAGCGCTCGTACCGCTCGCCTTGCTTTGTTTTGCTCTAACCCTGTCTGGCTAGCGATGTAGCGTATGTAAAGGCAGTTAGCGCACTCGTCGTGGTAGTGCTCTACTAGCTCTTTTAGTACCTTTAACTCTAGCTCACTGGTTTTTGTGTTTACTTCGATAGTCTCGGGCTGTATATTCTGCAGCCTCACGCCCTGCACGGCAGCACCTCGCAGGTTTCTAGGGCTTTTGACTACTAACTCTCGTAACTCGATGTTATCCTCGGCTAGCTGCAATTTTAGGGCTGTTACGAGTGCCTGTAGCTTTGGGTTTAATAGTGGGTGCATATTACCGTAGTGTTTTAGGTTTTTGTAGCTCTTGTAAAATAGCCTCTAGTAGGTCGACTGTGCGGGCTTGGTAGGCAAACGCTAACACTCGGTCGCTTGGGTTTTTACGCTGTGCCTTTAGCATTTTCTGTCCCCAGTTACCGTTAGTCGCTATGTCGGCAAAGTTTATATGCTCTGCCACCTCTGGCGGTGTTGGTGGCTTTGGGTCTTGCCAGTGCCCGCTACGGGTCTCGTGTATGTTTTTACCGCGCACGGTCTCAAACTCTCGCGGGCAATTTTTGCATTTAAACATACTATTTTTTACTGCAATTATCGCAGTCGCAGGTACTAAAACCTTTACCGCCTTTTTCGATAATAGCGACGGCGACCTCGTGGGTTAGTCGTAGTGCGTCGTCTGCCTCAAACCCCAGCGCTTTTAGCGTCGCAGTAAACCCAGCTAGGTAGGCAGTTATAGTTAACTTGTCTGGCTTTTCGCCGACCTGCTCGTACGCCGATAGCGTAGCCTCAAACCCGCGCACCATTTCGGCTGCAATTTCGCTACTGTGTTTAGTGCCTTTAACTATCGCACCAAACTGTAACGGCGACTTTACTGCCTCTTTTTCGTTTTCTTTTTTCATATACTTTTAATTTAAAACCTGTTTTTTAATTCACTGGTTAAATGCCAGCCGTGGCACTGTGGGCAGTGATACGCCCGTAGTTTCTTTTTTCGGTAACGCTCGATACGGTTGGCTCTTTTACGAGCAGCGTTACGACTTGGGTAGCTGTTTTTTTCATTGCACCGCATAGCTAGTAGGTACGGCTCTGCTACCCTCGTTACCGTGTAGCAGCTTTAAAACTTCGGCTCGACTAACGTACGTGTCGACGTACCCCTCTTCGATACTGGCACCGCGTATAACCTCGTGGGTGTCTAGGTGCACTAACGCCTCTCGTATACGTGCCTGCTCTCGGGCGACTGCGTTTACCACCTCTACGCTACTCATACTTTTTTAACAATTACGCCGTACATTTTTTTATTATGTATTAGCGACTTGTCGCAAGAGCCAGTCGGTAACGACCGCTTTAGCTCTAGCCCCGTCATAACTAAATGCCCGAGTACTCGACGTCTAAACCATAACCCTATAGCCGTCTTGCGATAGGCTGGGTAGATTTTAATTTTGCTGGCTGGTTGGTTAGACATTTTATTTGTAGTAGTTAGGTAGGTCTTTATAAGGGGTGTGCTGCGTTAGAATATTCTGCATTACAGCTACTAGCTCTGGGTTACGCCACGCCGATACGACATAGCTGTGGGCGTCTTTTTCGTAGTGGTAATTATTCTGCAAGATATGTTGCTCGCACGCTTGCTCTGTGAAAAAGTAACCGGCTCGGGTGTCGATAACTGCTTTGTTTTTGTAGTAGTCGTACGCCTCGATATGGCACTCGCCACACTCGTCGGGCAATACTTCGCCCTCTTCGCGCAGTGCTAAACAGCTCGTGCACAATGTCGTTATGTCCAATAGGTCGCCGTCTTTACGCTGCTCGCCGTCGTAGTCTGCACCCTCGACAAACACTTTAGTAGTGTGTCGTACGACAAAAAGTGGGTATTGCGTACCTCGGTTATCTTGCTCTAGCATTGCTGCTGCAATCTCGGTAATACTTGGCATACTAGTTTTTGCGGTTAAAAGCAAAACCAATAACCACGACCGCAATACAAACGACTAGACCGGCTGCCCACACGTTACCCTCGTAGTTATACCCAAACCCTGTCTCTGCTGCTACCAGTGCCAGCCACACTAACCCTGTAATTAGTAAGTACCCCAAACCAAACACAATGCCTAGTATTAGTGCTGTAAGTAAAATGCCGTAAATAAGTTGCATAGTAGTAATTTTTATTATGTTTAATGTTACGTACACAGTGTACCATAGTGTACTAAAACGTGCTACACTATTACTAACAGCCTACGACCGGCTGCGTTCTTTAAACAATAAAATAAGTGTTACCGACAAACCCCTAGCACTCGTGCTAGGGGTTTGTTTTTAGTATAAAAAAAGGGGTGCGCATATGGCACCCCCTGCGGTCTATTCCCGCCGTCAAGATACGACCACCCCCTCTCTATTTTGGGTTACATTTAGGGCAGTAGCAGTACCCTAGGTTGCCACACGGTTTCGCATAGTCCGGCGCTGGCGGTTGTGGTTTTGGCGGTGTGCCAAAGTCCAGCGTATACTGCTCTGCCTCGCGTGCGCGTGTGTCCAGTGGTTTATTGTCTGCCATTGTCTCATACCTCGCCTCTCTCTGGTTACGTCCTTTTTTAGTATAGCAAAACCCCAGTCGTTAAACTGGGGTTTTGCTCGGGTCATAACTATTTAACCTCGTCTAGTAAAAATGCTGCTAGCTTTTGGTCGGCTGCCTGTAGTGCCCGCTCTGCGTTTTCTACTTCTACCTCTGCAGCTTGTCGCTGGTTATCTAGCTCTAGTGTCTCGGGTGCGTTTAGTCGAGCGTTAACTGCCTCTACCTCTACTACTAGCTGTCGATAACATTCTTGTACGTCGTCCCGCTTTAGAAACTCGTCGACTGCTAGGGCTACTCGCTTTTCGTCCCGCTTTAGTACTTTACGCTCTTGCCCGATACTCTCGCCGATACGTAGGTGCCCTCTAGTTACGTGTACGTTGCCGTCGTCCTCGACCACCCCGTTACCTGCCTCTAGCTCTAGGTAGATAAACGGGTCGTTTAGGTCTGCCTCGTAGTCCACTAACTTTTCTAGTGCTATAAACGCTGCGCTACTTTGTACTACTCGCTGTGCTTTGTACTTTGCTCTAAATGAAACTTGCATATATATTTTTTATTACTGTCTTTGTTATGTACACAGTGTACACTAGTGTACGAATAATGCAAGTAAAAGTTATACCCACCTAGGTGTAGTACCTTTGGGCAAAACCAAACAGCCCACCAAAAATAAAGCAAACTATAAACGTCACAATAAATATTGTCATAATTTTTTAACTAGTTACGTGCACTGTCTGCATTGCGTTGCCGTACACACCGACGTAGTCACGCGCCGACTGGTTACGTATATACAAGTACACCCGCTCGGGGTTTTCTGCCAGTGCAGCGTTTCGCTCTACGTCCTCGTCTTTAGGGTGCACTAGGCGGTAAACACTCTCGTCGCTAGTAAAGTCGACAAAACAAAATAGAGTTAGCGGGTCGGCACTTTGTAAAAACTCTTTTTTATCCTGTGGTATTTTCATACTTTTGTATTGTTATTTTAACATACGGCTGCTCTTTTTTGTCTAGGTGGGTGTACTCAAACGAGCCGGCGAGCCACTTGTCTTGCTCTAGTAGTGCGTCTGCAATCGAGCCAAAAACATTTTCGGGGTCGGCGTGCGCCTTGCCTCTAAAATAAATATGTATATCCATACGCATAGGTGTGGTGCCGGTCGCGATTGGTTTGCTACCTTTCATTACTCGCTGCTCTGCGTCGTCGGCGTACTCTTTTTGCCCTGCCTCTTCGAGCGCAGCTATATAGCTTTCGACTACGTGCTCTTTCCACATTACAAAGTTTTGCACACGGTCGAGCCACTGCTGCCGTTTAGTGTATTTAATTTTAGGCATAGGGTTTGCCATAGGGTCGTACCCACCGCCGACTACTGTAAACTCTACTAGCTCTGGTATATCCATAATTATTTAGCCTCGGTTAAAACCTTTTGCGCAAACTCGCTGCCGGTGCGCTCTGATAACTGCGGGTACTTTTCTGTTACGAGTGTATGTAGGGGTTGGGTTAGGTCGGCAGTCTCACCTAGTCGGGCAATCTCTTTAGCACTAACTAGAATTGCCTGCAGCTTGGTTATAGTGCCGTTAGCTGCCAGCTCTCGCATATCCTCGCCACCGAGTTTATAGTCGACGCTGTAGCCCGCTGTCGCGTGGTAGTCTGGCTCGATACGCTGTATGTCTGCACCCTTTAAAGCTAACCCACTGTTAAACGTCCCGCGCTTTTCGGGGTTTAAAAATAGGTAGTACGCTTTATGCGCCTCGTTAGCGTCTAGGGTAAACTCTTGGTCTTTTCTAAAACCGCATACGACCTTTATTTTATACTTTGATACTTTCATAAATATTTGCATTAGTGTTGTTATACCTCTCGTCGTCTTGGTGGTTATCCTCGCAGTACCCGCACCAATAGTGGTTTTGTTTACTGGTATTGCCGGCGTGGCAGTCGCAACCGCAGTCTCGGTCTATTTGCTCTTGCTCGGGTGTTTTGTCTCGGTATTCTGGCATACTAAAATGCTATTTTACCACCTTTACTTTTGTGCTCGTTTTCAATTTCGATGTACAGTTTATTAAACTGTTTACGTAGCTTGGCGCCCGATAGAATATTTTTACGCCAAAACTCGCTATTTTGTGCCCACCGTATAACGCCGGCAATCTCTTGCTCGGTGCGTTGGTCGAGCCGTCGCAGTCTACCTATATCCTCTGCCCACTTGTCGAGCGTGTTTGGTGGTCGCCACCCAGCGAAGTTATTAGCTATGCAGTCTTTTAGGTAGTTAGCTAGTTTTATATCTACTGGCTCAAAGTTTACGACTGTAGCGCTCGCGCTACTATCTACCCTTACCTTACCTAACCTTACCTTACCTAGGTCGACGTTACGTCGACGTATTGTCGACGCTGGTTTATCCAGCATTTCCAACGTAAAATGCCCGTCTGGCACTGGTACCGCGTCTGCCTCGGTAAAGGTGTAGGTACCGTTAACACGTATGTACAATTGCTGCTTTTCGCGTGTATATTTAGTGGGTTTGTATATTTGTTTACGTAGGTAATTGTTTATACGCCAATGTTTGATAACACACACCCCACTCTCAAACGCGAGTAGAAACTTTTTTGCATACAGCACGGTTAACTCGTCCTCACTCGACCCGATTATACGCATTACCATTTTAGGGTTACTAATAAAACCGTCGTCGTCGGCGTGCATACCTAGGTGAAAGTAAAGTAGCTGCGACCCTTTAGGCATATCTAAAAATTGGTCGGTTGCTGTTATACCGTCGTCAAACATTCTTCGAGACATATTGCATATAGGGTTAACTTTTTAAAGTACTATTATTGTACACTACTGTGCACACTGTGGGCACGCTACAAACTTTGGTAGCCCGTGTGGGCACTTGGGCGCCTCTGCAGCGAATTGCTGGCGACCGGCTGGCGGGTTTTTCTTTACCCCGAGCCGTGCCTTTATTAGGTGCACGTTTTCGGTGCGTAGTCGGTACGCTACAAACCTTTTAATCTTGCGACGCTCGACTAAATGCTCGTCGTGGGTTGCTAACTCGCTCGCTCTAGCGTCGGCTCGGTGCGATAGTCGTACGCCCTCGCTCGTCATTTTGCCCGATAATTCCCAGCTCATATGCCATATAATTTGCGGGTTTTCGTATAGGTATAACAGCACGTCCTCGGCGCCGGTACCTTTAGTCGAAGTGCGTATAATGTCGCGCTCTAGCAGCGCAAACGCTTTGTCTATTTCTTGCGGTGTATACATACTAGTTTTTTAATACCATAGGTTGTATAAACGCTGCTTTTGCTGGCTCGGTAATAGAGTGCTGTGGTATAGGGTCGGGTGTCCTAAATACCATACTACCGTGTGGCTTGTAGCCCCGCGACATTGCGTCGGCGACATTCTGCTCTAATTTATCGTAACTGTATTCGTATATGATGATGTACTCTTTTTTCATACTATTTATTTTTACAACCCTCGCAGGTTTTTACTGGTACGTTTGGTAGTCGGCATATACTCTGCTGCACACCAACCCGCTTGGGGTCGACCTGCACCCGTAAAGCTAAACACGTAGGGCACTGGCTCAATAGCTCGCCAGCGAGTATTTTAGCTCGCATAGTACGCCTGTAGCCCGATAACCCCTTTACCATTGTTAAACAGTGCGTCGCCGTCGCCCTGTAGTCGCTCTGCACCTGCCTCGTCTAAAATAATACGGCTGTCTATTTCTTTAGCAGTTTTAAAGGCTAGCTGTGTCGTTAGGTTGGCTTTAATATCGCCACTAATAATTTTTACACTTGGTCGCTGGGTTGTAACGATTAGGTGTATACCGGCAGCTCGTGACTTGGCAGCAAGTCGCTGTACTAGCTCGGCAATAACAACACCGGCTTTTTCGTACTCTGGTACCGCTGTCTCTACTGCACCTTTTTTATAAATCTTGGTTACAGTCTTGGTGCCGGTCTGCACTTTGTTAGTGCTGTTAGCTAGGTCTGCGTACTCGTCGATAACTGCCACAATATACGGCATAGGCTCTGCAAGCTCGCTGTTTTGCCTCACACCTGCAGCCGTTAGCTTTGTGTATCGCATTTCCATAGTCTCTACCAGTCGCTTTAATGCGGTTACGGTTTCGGTTGGGTCGGTGTGGTAACCGATACAGTTTTTGTCGTTAGCAAACCTGCCTAGCTCTACCATTTTAGGGTCAAACAAAACAGTCTGCACCTCTTTTTTTAGGTGTTTGTGTAACTGCTGTATAAACGACGTTAGCGCGACACTTTTACCACTACCAGTACCACCACCGATTAGTACGTGGGGTGCCTTGCGTAGGTCAAAACTAACTTTATTACCCTGCCCGTCTTCGCCTACTAGTAGCTGCATTTTACCTGCATTGCGTGCCGGTAGGTTGGGGTATACTCGCTCTGCTCGTGGCACCTCAAACCCGATAAAGCTAGTGTTAGGTACCGGCGCTAAAACTCTCACGCCCTCGACGCCTAGTACTTGCTCGATGTCTGCTACGTAGCCGTGCAGTTTCGCCATTTTAACCCCGACACTAGGCTCGTACTGGTATAGGTCGTAGGTATTGCCCTCGACGACACTGTGGTAGTGCACCGACATACCGTGCTCTAGTAATTTCATTTTAATACGTTCTTGGGGTTGCATATTTTTATAGTCTATACTTTTAACTTGCTCAAACTGTGCCTCTAGTTTTGCCATTAGCTTTTTCTGGTAACCGGCTTTAGCGATTTTGCGTTTTAGTAGGTCGCTAATATTGTCTACCTTGTGCCGTTTCATTTGTTTGGCTACCTCGTCTGGCTGGTCGAGCCGGTGTATGTACGCGATAACTGCAAGGTCTGCCTCGTATAGGTCGTTAAAGTTTGGTACGTACACCATTTCGCCGAGTAGTGCTTTGCCTAAATCCTCGTACAATCTAAAATAGAAGTCGAAAAATAGCGGGTTGTCTTTAATAACAAACTCGTACCGGCGCACCTGTGGGCTACCGTCTTTATTTTTAGTGTACTTGGTTTCCTCAAACACTACCTTGGTTGGCTCTACGCCGGTCTCGGCGTGCACGAGTAGGTAGTACTGCACTGTTTGTATCATTTTTTGCGCGTCAATTTTGTCGGGGTCACTAAACGAGTACACCATTTTAGGGTCGAAAATAATAACCTCGTCGCCTCGCTTTTCTACTCGGTCGATACGACCATTTAAAGTAATAGGTAGGTCGACGGTCTCGCCGTTCCACTGCACTCGTATGTCGTGCTCTAGTTTTTCTTCGGTAAATAGTACCTGCTCTGGCACCCACACTGTCTGGCTGTCGTTAACGTACGAGTTAAAAGCGTAGGCTACTTTTTCTATTGCCTTGGCTTTACTGTCGACTGTCTTGCTGTATTTAATAAACCCGTCGTTATACTCTTCGAGGTACTTTATAGCAGCCTCTAGCCCGTACTGTATTGCCTCGGCTAGGTTGCTAATTATGTAGTCGTCACTGCCACCATAAAAGACCTCTAGCCCATTGTGAAACGCGCGACCCATAATGGCGCTAACGCCGGTCGTGCTCTCGATACGGTCGAGGTTTAAATAGTTAACTCTAAATAGAATTGGCTGCGTGCAAAACTTTGCGAGCGTACTATAGCTAACTTTGTTTAGTGCTACCGCGTCGTTTTTTAATACTTCGCGGGGTTTTAGTTTGGTTACTTTTGGTAGCTCAAACTTGTGTTTAACGCGGGTGCGCCTTGGTGCCTTTTTCGTCGCTTTTTTCATATAATTGCATATAAGTAGTAATATTTTTCTACCTGCTAAATATATCATAGAGTGTACACTTGTGTCTACTGTGTACGTGTGGGTTACCACGCTCTACGTCGCTATGGCAGCCAGCACAATACCAGCTAACGTCTAGTGGTTTGCTGTAGTCCTCGTGGTGCGCCTGTAGCGGTTTTGGTTTAAAACAACGTGTACAATTTTTTGGTCTCTTTAACTCGCCCGAGCTAACCGCTTTGGCTACCTCTTGGCGAGCACGCGTTTTAATTTTGGTTGTATCTATTGCTAGGTACCGGCGTTGGGCTTGGGCTACTCTTTTTTTACCGTTGTCGGTTGCTCGGTATTTTTTTAGCCTCGTAGTAGTACAGTCTCGGCAGTAGTGGTACTGCGTTGTACGTTGGTTTTTGTAAACTCTTTTATTGTATTTAATTAGTGGCACCCCAACCGCTTTGCAGTTCGAGCAGTAAATTGTCGATATATAACGCATAACACACACTATAACGTATAGTGTGTGTTATGTACATTTTTATTAAATACTACTAGTTAGGTGGCTCTTCGTTATCGACCTGCATTGCACCCATAGTTAGGCTCTCGCTGTCACGCTTGGCAGCTACCGCTCGGGTGTTGGTGTCCTCTCGGTCGGCGATAACACTGTCTTTATTGTCGAGCGCAATAGCATTGCTAATAGTTTCGTTTTTAGGCAAAAACTTGGCGTGTTGTTTTAGTACAGTCTTTAACCACATTACGCCCTCGGGGTCATTTTTCCACGGGCTGTACTCTGATTTGTACGACTTACTAAACTTGGCAGCGTGGTCGAGAATGTCGCCCCCGTTCATATACCTATATGTCGTAGTGCCCTTGTAAATAACTTTAGTGTACGCACCCACTCGCTCGCCTCTCTCTTTTTTACGTAGCTTGTGGTCTATGCGGTGCACAATTTGCGTACCGTTTAACTCGAAGTGGTCTTTTTCGTATACGATAACGCCGTCGATACTCTCAATACCAGCGCGAAAAAATAAAGTAATTAGACCTTGGTAGCCTAATTGAAACTGCGCCTCGTCTACCCCTTTATTTTTGTACGGTATGATATACGCCTCGCCCGATACTGTCGACGGCATTAGGCGCAAACTCGCCATAATCATTAGCCCGTTAAACACGGTATGCGGTGTACACTCGATTAGTTTCGGTGTCGCCTGCATAACCGACATTGCGTTAGCCATAAATGCTTTAGCACTAGCGGGGTCTTTTAGCTGCGCCTCGATTTGGTTTTTGTAGTTACCTACGAGCACCCTTTTAAAGTCGGCAATATTATTTAGTGCCAGTGCTGTGTCGTATTCTACTGTCGTTTCTTTTTGCATATAAGTTAGTGGGTTTTAAAAGCTGTAGCCTTTTTCGACCGCTTTAATTAGCTTGGTAATATTTTTGCGCGGTATATAGAAACGCGTTGCACTACCCTCGCCCAACACTACGGGTGCGAGTATATTTTTGGCAGCTACCTCACGCTCGACATACTTTTTATAACTGCGCCGGTCGTTGCTTTTTAGAAACGGTAGCATTTTACCGCTAGCCATTTCTGCCAAACTAACCACGTCTTTATTTTCTGTATTCATAACGTACACAGTATACACTATTGCACAGTAGTGGCAAGCGTTAACTCGGCTTTAATGTTAGTAACTACCTCTGTCCAATTTGGGCACTCGCCCCCGTCGCCAGCCTCGTAGACACAGTAACTACCGTTCATTTCTGCAAGGGTTAGACCTTTAAAACGAGGTTTGTTTAGCAGGTACGAAATATCCCACACACTGTCGTAGACATTCTCGTACGTCTTAAACGTGTTGGTAGTCTGCCAGCTTTTAATACCGCCACAGTTGTTACGGCTCGCCCCTACGCCCTTGGTACAAAACTGGGTTTCTTTCCACGCAATAGCTACCGCGTCTTGCCACCGGTATAGCTCTACAATGTCGCTAGCGTACTCTGCTAGCT
>Ga0306872_100214_pt1 | contig 24952 bp, 13 predicted proteins | sample AntRauMeHopE1498_FD_190455 | JGI IMG/M metagenome (GOLD analysis project Ga0306872, IMG submission 190455) | Saline lake microbial communities from Rauer Islands, Antarctica - Metagenome Hop E1 #498 (v2) (version 2) | ecosystem: Environmental > Aquatic > Non-marine Saline and Alkaline > Saline ...
TCATGTCCATGGCTGACATCTCGGTAGTAACCTTTTCCCCCATAGACTCTGCATAAAGTCTTTGCCACTTAGCAAGGCTGTGGTTTCCTGGGAATGGTCCGTGAACTAGCCCTTCATCACCAGTCCACTTCACAAAATCGTCGCTTGCTATAAGCTCTGCTTCATCCATAGCAATGATCATGCTTACAGTTTTAACATACTGTTCCTTGTCAGAGTCTGGGAGCAATTTGAAATACTCTTCATTAAATGCGTCCTCGTTTGCAAGGCTGGGGTTAATCTCGTATGCCTGGTCAACACTTGTAACCCCCATGTCTGCTCTATCAAAAATTGCGTCTAGCTCTGCTCTTACCTCTGAATTTTCTTCCATATATCTTAAGATAATGTCTGTATCAAACACAGAGTCTTGTCTTTGAACTTCTCTTACGAAGTCTATAATATCCTGAGCTTCTTGTTCGTTACCGGCGTTAGAAATTTTTACAAAAATCTCTTTTGATAGGGCTTCATCGTCGATTAAGGATAATACCTGGGAACCTTCATCGGCGAAGACCCCCCCGAACTTTCCAAGAATGTTGATCAAGGCTTGCTTTTGAGACTCGTCTTCGCCAATAAATGTTAGCAAAGAGTTTAGTGCCGTGGGAGATATGGCCCCTGTTGCAAGCTCAAGGTTTATTGTATCTGTTTCGGCATCGCTCAACTTTAGGGTTTTCATAAGTGCTTCAATGCCTGGCAAAATTAGCTGGGCGTTTGCATCATCCTTGAACCTTGTTTCTATGGCGGCTCCGATTCCAGACCTTGCCGCATCAGCACCCGGGCCGGTTAGAGCTCCTCGCAGTGCCTCTCTCATCTCCATTTCTTGCTCAGACATTTCGACTTTCTTTTGCGCAAGCTCTACCTGAAGTCTCATCTGCTCGGTAATGTCGCCGTTAATCTTTGCCTCGTCTATTTTTTTAATGTAGAGTGCGTCTACAGCGTCTGAGAGCTCTTGCTGTTGTTGCAAAGAATTTGTTATTGATCCGACAACCGCACCAGAAAGTTTTCCAGCCTCTTCTGCCGCATCCCTCATAGCGAAGAATCCTCCGATGGCACCGGAGATGGCTCCGACCGTGGCACCCAGGGCGACAGTCACTGGGGCAAGGGGGCCCCCGAGAAGGCCCAGGGCTGCTCCTGCAGCCGCACCCGCACCGGCCAGGCCAAGTACCCCAGCGGTCGCTTCGCCCACGGTATCCCCAAAGACACCATCTAGGTTTCTATTCATTACACCTATCTGCTTATCTATGGCATCCATGTTATCCAGGTTAACCTGAGCAGAAAACTCTACGAGGTTTCCGGCAGAAATATCTTCTCCATTAGGACCAACAAGCTCTGAAATATTGGCACGAACTTGTAATCCAATTTCCATGTTGTTAAGAGCAAACCCAAGGTTTGCGGCCATACTGGAGGCCTGCTCCTTAGTTAGCACTCCGGTCATCACGGCTGTAGATAGCTGGCTAGTCAAGGAGTTTATTGTAGCAGAGACATCTCCGGTTTGAGCAATTTGGGTCTTCGCCGCTTCGATTAGGGCTTGCCCCCTTTCATCTGCAACAAAAGACTCTCCAAATGTTGTTTTCCCAGGTGCTGTGTTCACACCCTTTAGCCTGTCTTCTCTGGCTTTGTCCATAAACTCTCCAGCAGAAACTGTACCTGCAAAATCTGCCAAAGACTTCATGGCTTCTGTCCCAGACCCCAAAGCCTTGGCTAGCTCCATAGCTTCTTTCTGAGATGACTTCATTTTATTATTAAGCATAAACACCGCGCCGATAACTGCCAAGATCGCTGCGGCCACGGCTATTAGTGGGCTCTTAAGTGCCTGGAATAGCATTGGGGCGGCAGATAGGGCCATTAGCCCCGGCATAAACTTTTGAGCCTGTTCGCCTAGAGCTCCTGGGGCCATTGAGGCACCCATGGTTAGAGCTCCGAGGCCCATGCTTAGTCCAGCACCGCCCGCAATACTTCCGGACCTAGATCTTGGTGCCTTTTGTTTTTTACCCCGACCAGATCCTCCCCCCATGACCATTCCGCCACCGGCGGCTGCGTCTTGTCGGGCAGCATTTTCAAGAACCTGAGATCCTTGCTCTAGCTCTTGAGCCCCCTGGTTCAGCTCCTTAGCTGCGGCACTTGTTTCTTTAGCAGCTCTCTGCTGTGCCTCTGCGGCCTTTCTCTGAGCATCGGCAAAGTCTGCTGATTTTGGATCTTTGGTAACGTCATAAACCATGTTCCCATGACGATCCACAAGGTTATTCCCTGCGGCCCGAGCCATTGGCCTTGCGATAGGAGCTAAGGCTTTATCCCTTAGGTCTAGCATCCTTCCTTTAAGTCCACCAACGGGAGCCGCTACGTTAACTGGTTGTGGTGGTAGGGGGGCTCCGCCGGTTCCGGCCCTGCTTTCCGTAAATCCATCTGCCAAACTGTTTCCCGCATTTAGTCCAAGATCCTTCATTCTTTTTGAGGGGGAGGCTATCCCCAAAGAATCTTCGACTCCGTCCGCAAGACTTCTTCCTGCATTTTTACCTGCCGCATTAAGCCTTGTCTCAACTTCCCCGCCAGCCTCCATCGGTTCAGCCAAGGCTTCTGCTTGTCCTGTAGGAGTGCTCAGTATCGGCTGACTACTGTAGCTTCCTCGCAGGCTTTTTGAGTTGTAAGCTGAGCTCGATGAGCCCCCTGCACGAGCGATACCAGGAATAATGCTACCATCTGTGCCCACAGCGTCGACCCTGTCGCCAGGACCGCGCACCAGAGTGCCATTAGCAAGCCCTTCTCTAACCTTTTCCATACCTGGGGAACTGCGGAAAGCCCCCACTGAATTCTTCTGACTCCTTAGGGATTTTGCTGCAGCGCCGATGGCGCTATCTAACTCTTCATACCTAGCTATTACCTTTTCTGCGGCAAAGGCCAGGTCGGGATCGCTTACTGTTATTTGATCGGCGGTTTTTCCTAGAGCCTCGCCCCTTCTGTTGGCTTCAGCCAGGGTCTCCCGACCAATCTCGTCTTCCATATCCTGGAGAGCCTTAACATTTTCCTGATTAGAAATATCAAGTCCGCCCCTTTGAGCGCTCCCCAAGTACTTCCCCTCTCTACTCCCCCAGCCTTCTTCAAAAGAGTCGGTGGTCGCTGAGTCTCCTCTAAGTTTCAGGTTTAGAGAGTTTGGAAGATCTGCTGTAAGATTTGAAACCCCATAAACATCATCAAGGTACGTTTGTGGAAGTCTGTCCCAGCCTGCTTCCTCTAAGGCTTTCTGCATCCTTGGATCTGAGGAGGGGATGTCCAGGGAGGTGTGGGATCTGGAAACAGCTTCTTCGAAAACCCCAAGTCTTTTTGCTGCCGAGATTACCGCTTCTTTAAATGCTTTAAGTGTTTGTGCAGAGTCACCCATATCTGCAAAAGCTTCACTAACAAGCTCTTCTCCATACCCCTTTTGATCAATCCTTTTCTGAATTGCAGCTGCACTTCTCTCATTTTTAACTTGGAAGGAGGCATCTTCAACATTAACATTTCCCTTTGGTTTTTCAGCAGAAAGGCTTACAGCTTTTCCAGGACCGGCAGCGATGTTTTGCTGCATCTCATCAAAGACTAGTTGCTTTGTAGCTTCTGATGCGTTGGGGGCAATTAGTTTATCGAACTGTGGACGATCCCCCCGAGAAATTGCGGCTCTCGTCTGGGTTCCAGAAACGGCTCCTTCAGGCCTGGGGATCTCGACCTTGTCTAAAGCGATTCCATATTTTTGTGCGGCTTGGTCAAATACCTCGGCCCCCATGCGGTCTTCGCCGAGAAGAAGCTTTATTTCAGTAAAACCCTGTTCTTGAGCTTGCCGGAATAGGTCAAAAGGGCCCTGTGCAATCTGAGCAGGCTGGCCAATGGATTCTCCAATAAGCTGAGACTTTGTTTCTGGAGAAAGCATTTGCTTTTTAGTTTTATTAAATGCTGCGGTAGTAAACTGAACAAACTCTGCGCCCATCTCTTGGGCCATGGCCTGCCCCATTTGGGCAATTTCCTGGTGGGCAACGGTAAAGGGCTGGTGGGCTCCGAATGCTACTACGGCTTTTTTCCCAGTGACGGGTGGTGCTGGCGCTGTGGGGGGTTTGAATGGGTCTGTAGCTATCTTGGGTTTTGGGGCTGTGGGGGCTGGTGGCTTTGCTCCCCCCTGTTTTGGGGCAAGGAAAGGATTGTTTCGGGTAGTAAGGCCGCCAGCCGATGCGGCTGCTCCGGCGGCGGTGGCCACTCCCCCCGCTGCTGCTTTAGCTTGCCCTGATAAAAATTGTTGCTGAGCGGCTATTGCTTTACCATATGCTGTAGAAAGACCTTGGACGGCTCCAGCTTCAACATTGAATGTTTGAATCAATTGTTGATGGACCTGATCCAAAGAGGCCGCTACTGCGGCAGCTTCGATCTGCTCAGAGTTCATATAGTTTATTTGTTCTGTAAGAACGTTTGAAGCTGTTCCAGTTTTATTAAATACCCCAGAAACCTTGGTACCAAATAGCAGGAGGTTGGCAATACCGTTTGCAAGCAAACCAACAAGCATTAGAACCGCCGGGGCGACAACTCCCAAAACTGCAACTAACCCAACTACAAAAGATTTTGCCCCATCGCTCATGTTATTAAAGTTGTCGAGAAGCCTTGTCCCAAACTCAATCATTGGGGTTACGAGCTTTAAGAACGCCTCCCCCACGGGAGCCAAGGAAGCCTGGAAATCTTCTACTGCTCTTCTAAACTTGAACAGCTCAGAAGCCTCTACCCGGCCAAGCTCTCTTTCTGCAATAATGCCAAGCTCTCTAGCGCTTTGAGTTGTTAGCTCAAGAATCTTACTGGCCTGGCTACCCTCTTTGTTTATATTTTCAAAGAGTGTCGACATTCTAGCAAACTGGAACTTTCCAAAAAGTTGTTCGATTGCTCTTGCTTTACTAAGAGGGTCAAGCTTATCCAACTCCAGACCAAGGATTTGTATGGTTCCCCGTAGATCTCCTGCATTCTGATTTACGATGCCTAGAACATCGATCCCAAGCTCTTTTAGTCTTCCGGCTGCCGCTGTCGATGGATTAATAAGTCTTGCTAAACCAGATTTTAGAGCGTTAGCCGATTGGCTTGCATTTATCCCACCCTCGCGCATGGCCGTTAGGAAAAAGGCCAGGTCCTCTATGCTACCCCCCAGCTGTTTAACAACAGATCCGGCTTTGGGTATAGCTTCGTTAAAGTCTTCAATCGAAAGGATTGTTTGGTTTTCAGCTGCGTTAAGGAAAGATATTTTATCTGCAAGATCTTCTGTAGCTATGCCGAATGCGTTTGTTAGGGATATAGTTGTGTCTAGAGCTTCTTGTTGCTCGATCCCACCCAAAACAGCAAGCCTTGTCGCTTGTCTAACCTGGTTGTTTAAGTCTTCTCCCACTGCGCCCATTTGAGCAACGCTGGCTGCAAGCCCTAGAGTCTCTTCTACTGCTACGCCAAATTTTGTAAACTCTGAAGCGAGCTCTCTGACGTCCTTTAGAGCCTTTTCGGTCTCAGCTCCTGTCGTAAACATGTCACCATAAACACGCTTAAACTTAATAGCCTGTTCTTCAAGCTTCGTGAACTCTTTTGTGGCTATTACCCCCATGATAGTCAGCGGAACAGTAAAGCCAACCATAAGCTGACGACCAGCCCACTGAGTGTTCTTTCCCCAGTTTAGAAGGTTCGTGGAGCCCTGTCTAATTAATTGATTAAACAATGCCTGCTTTTGAGCGGCAATGGCAGTTTGTGTCCCCAGGTTTTGAAGGTCTAGGGCTAGGGGCCTGACCCTAATAGCCTGCATTGCTCCATTAGCGTCGCGACCCATTTTCACATATTGAGTTTGAAGGTCCTTGACTCTTTCACGAGCCACCTTGTTTATGGTATTAAACTCTGAAGTGAATAGATTTCCGAAATTTTTTGTTGATGCCCCGGCAAACCTAAAATACTGCCCCATGGACAGCTTGTTTTTTTCTAGGGCATTAGTAAAAGACTCTGTGCTACTTTTGATGCGAGTCATTCCAGCAGAAAACTGGCCAGTAGCGTTTATGCTATTGACCAGATTTCGCTGTAGGTTTTGAGACTGAGCTGCAGCGGCAGCGCCACCTCTTGCCATGTTTGAATGGAAAAGAGATATTTGTCTTTGGAGTTGCTTGATTTGGGCTAAAGCAGCCGACGTATCGACATCTACTCTAATATTGGCATTAGTATCAGCCATACTTTAGCACCCCTTCATAGTTGTCAGCTATCCAACAATATTGTTGAGTGCAGACATGTTTACCCCCGACGCCTCTTCGACAATCTTATAAACAGTTGGCAAGTCCAAGTTGTCCTCAAGAGCCTTTACGTCACCGGCGAGCTCTGGCTTGTACTGCTTCATGGCAATTTGAACACACTCCATAAGGATGTCCATAGATTTGTCGTTGTTTTCAGATACCTTTGCGATACCCTCAAACTTTTTCATAAAATCTCTAAGTAGTGAAATCTTTAGTGGCCTAACGATTATTTCGGTTCCATCAAGAAGTTCTAGCGTTTTTGGTTCATTGACTGTTGTAGCCATTTAGTGTTTTCCTTTCGACAGGCTATATTAATTATAGCATAATCATTCTATACTAGAAGTTGTTATAAGTCAAAATAGGCCTAAAGCTTTTTATAATCTAGCCCCATGCCAATTCCAAACCCTGCCTTTGTTGCGTTCTCCCCCTGAAGGGCAAGCACATCGTTTGGATCGCTGGTACCCCCACCACTAAACACCCTGGCCTTCATCTGCTCCCACTCGTTCCCCTTGCTTTTTCCGTTTTGCTTATCTAGGTCTACCCCTTGAATTGCTGCAAGAAACTTTTTCTCCTGGTAATCGGAATCCCTTTTTGAAGAAAGGATTGCTGTGATTTCAGGCATTGATAGGCAGGTCTCTAATTCTTCATAGTCTTTCCAGATCCCCAGCAAAAAAACTTCTGATTCTAGAGCAACTAAATCTAGGGTTTTCCAGGTTTCTCCGCTATCTTGTGCTTGATTTTTTACAGGCTCTTCCTTTTCTTCGTTAACCTTAATCCCCGCAGCGATATCTATAATATTATATACGGTTGGAAGGTCAATGCTGTTTTCTAAATCTTCAAGAGTTTTAATAGATGGGTAGTATTGCTTCATAGCAATCCTTGCGCATTCTGATAATATGATTATGGCATCTTCATTAGAAACGATGCCGTCTAATTTTTCAAACTCTTCCATAAACTCCCTTAAGAATTTTATCTTTAAGGGGGTGATGTATATTTCGGTATCGTCAATAAGGACTATCGTTGCTGATTTATAAACTGTAGTTGCCATTAAACAAGTATATCAAAAATAGAGCCGCCCCGACTGATGCCGGGACGACCCTATTTTTTTAGCTTTAAGACTAGCTTCCAGCTGGGATGGTACGGTCGACAATCTGTCCATAAGATGCTGTTGCATCACTAGGAAGAAGTCTAAACGATACCTCGAACATGGTAGCCTCGTCGCGCTTTGCTGATACTGTAACACTTTCAATTGAAAGCGCACGGTATGCGGCATAGATGCGCTCGATTGTGTCGGATGCGGCACAGTCACCTGTTCCTGGTCCAACAGCTACTAGCCCACGCTCAACTGCACACTCTCCGATGTTTCCAGCGGACATGTTCATCGTTGGGTTTCCCTCAGCGAAGCTTCCAGCTCCGGCATTGGCGAGATCTGAATCTTTACCAGCAAGGGCAAAGAGAAGGTTCTCTAGTGTAGACTCAGCAAATGCTGTATTTAGGTTAACCTGCATACCCTGCTTGAATAGCTTAGCTACGTCAAGGAGCTGGTCGACCTGAACTTCACCAAAGTCGGGCTGAAAAACAATTTCCAGACCATTCATGGTGTAACCAACGTTACGAAAATCTGTGTCCCCCGATAGTGTTTCACGGTAAGATACATTTTCAACAACGTCTGGCAGGTCAGCTTCAGAAAGCTCGGAAGCTCCTGCGGCTGGTTCATATGTAAAGAGTGCTGCAGCACCAACAATAATGTTTGCGCTTGATCCTCTTGAATATGCCATTTTTTCACCTCTTTCTTTTGTTAGAAATGGGCGTGTTTCCTCGTTATAATTATAACAGTCGTTTAATAAATTAAGATGCCGGGGGATTTAAGAATCTTGTCCCAACCCCTGGGTTAAAGTCTGGAGCGTGGTAGCAGTAATCAATGATTATCTTATTACCAAAGTAGGTTTTTGCTGTTGCAAAATCTACGATGTCTCTAGTTTCCTCTAGCTGATAAACAGTGCTGTAATGAAAGTATGGGGGGAGAAAATCTACGCCAAAGGGACCTCCCAGTTTGACTGTTCCTGGGGAGTCTCCTGGGGTTGTTTCTACCCTTCCAGAAATCCAAGAGTTTATTTCTTCTGCCGACTCATCTTGCCTATCCATTAAGTCGTAAATCATTCCGGTAGTTTCAAACAGGATCGCTGCCTGCTTCTCATCGGTTAGGGAGCCATTCTTGTATAAATAATATAGCATCTGCTCTTCTTTTTTGTGAGGAAAAGAAGACCTTCTCATTCTAAACATTCTTTCATACACTGCAAATGGCTGATCGTCATTTGCCTCTGGGAACCCCTGGTACAAGGCTCCAATGTCCGTCGGTAAAGATGGCAAAAAGAACATTGGTGTTCCAAAATAGTCTGGCAGCTCTAGCTGGATTTTTTCTGAAAGGTACTGATTAATAAAAACTGCGGGGTTAGACACCGGTCTTGACATTATAAGGCCCTTCTAGATATCCACTTATAGCCTACAGCTATTCCTGCTGACCTTCCTCCACGCTTGCCCCTATTAAGATTACTCTTAAATGGTTGTGGATTTTCTAGATGGTCTAAAATTCCTGTTAATCTTAAAAAAGACTGAGTAAAGTATTGAGAAAAGAATTGGTCAAAAACCCTTTCGTAGGATCCAGCTACAGCGTGGCCTCCGGGGTTTTCTACAGTGATAGGGTTTTTTGTAAAAACTTTCTGCCCATTATCGTCAAAAACCAAAACCTCAGAGGATACCGGCCTAATGGTTATTCCGATGCCGTTTTCCATAATTTCTGCTTTGTTATAGAAAGGAGTTTTTGATCCAGACTTTATGCTTGTAGATTGCCTAAACGTAGATCGAAAAGAAAGACCAATCCCTGTTGCCGCATACTCGATGTCGAATAATCGTGCCTCGGGGCTTCCTGTTTGGGTCCACTCATATATGTGATGTAATGCTTGGGGGTTTCCCCTTGCGCTTGCGTCTATAAACTCTCTTAGCCCATGTATTACTTCTTGCCCAATATTTTCTAACAAATTCTTTTTACCCTGCTGAACTCCATCCAAAAATCCGGTAGAGTAATCTATGATATTCTTCATGTCCCTTGCAAAAGCTTTCGAATTAAAGTTAACCTTTATCATTACAAGATCCCCTGATTTTCTGCTCTGCGCAATATGATGGTGTGATGTTCTATTTTTCCAAAGGGGTTTACGAATGGCTGAACGGTAGCCACGTCAAAGATCGTAGGAGCATTGTTTCTTTTTCCGGCGGTTTCAAAGTAATAGGGAGAGCCGTCAGAGTTTCTGATATTAGTAATTAAAATATTTGTTATAGCGTTGTTTTCACGGCCTGAAGACACCCTGATGTCTGATCGTACCCGGGCTATCAGCATTGAGTCTTGGGTTAGGTCTATGTTTACGATAAGATCTTCTTTTGTTTTTGCCCCGGCTCGGATAAAATTCCCAGCTATTGTTCTGTCGAGCAACCAAGTTTTAGCCAGACTACCGTAGGCCCCTTTTTCTATTGTGGGATGATAAACGTCTGCGAGCATGGGAAACATGAAATCAGTAGACTCGCAGTTAATCATTACAACACTCCGACAATACGAATTGACTTTGCGTACTTTGACAAAATCTTATCGACAATCATGTTGCCGGTACCTTCGAAGACCCTGTCATCAAATTTAATTTTAAACTGATCGGTGTTGTAATCTTTAATGTATCTTCCAGCATAATCTAGCCGATTACATTTAATGTCTTCGATTAGCAAAGCCGCTGCCCTTGAAATTTCTGAAGGAACTTTTTTGTAACCAACCTCCAGGTGTAAGGTGTAGTCAAAGGTTCTTGAGAAACCCCGGTATCCGAACTGCATATCCCAAAGATCTGACACCGCCTGCGGAAGCATCAGGTTTGCCCCCTCAGCCCTGTTAATCTGTCCACTATAATCTATGGTAATAGCGGTCTTGTCGCCAGTTATTTTGTAAAGTAAAGAAGAGTTCTCTATGTCTTCTACGTCATACATTAAGACATTGTTTTCGTATAGCTTGTTAATTTTTTTAGCGTCTACCCAAAGAGGCAGGTAGTCAGCCCCCAGGCCAGTCATACCTATAACTCTTTTTTTATAATAAAACCCTTCAATAACCACTGCGTCAATGATGGCTCTGGCAAGTTCTTCATGTCTGGTGTATTCCGTTACCTCTGAAAAGTTTGTTCCAAGAGTTTCAGGATTTACGTATGGCCTAACAACCGTGAAGTAGTTTTCTGCACCATCTATTGTTACTTCATATTCTGAGTCATACTCTTTAGAAAATAAGATGGTAACTTTTGAGTTACCGTCGGAAGTCACGGTGCCCTCTTCTAGGGAGCCATCAGACAAATCAAAGGACTTGTATGGGTATTCTGTAACGGGCTCAGATACATCAATAATTGCCTGTGGAACTACCGATGGTAGTCTTAATATTTCCATGTCTTATACACCAAACTGTGATGCAACCTCTTCTGGCGTAGCCTCTCTCACGTGGTTACGAGTAAGCCATTTTTCTGATTGTTCTTTTGTTACGATATTATAACCCTTGGATATTTTACCTACACCAATCCAAGAAACATTGCGATCAGAATAAACAGCCACGGTTGGCTTTTTTTGCCCCGCTTTAGCGGATGGCTTTGTGCTTGCCACAGATGTTCCAATAGTATCGGAAACATCTTTAGACTCTAGCGATCCCTTTTTAGATCCAGACGAAGATTTTTCGGGAGAGCTAATTAGATCATTCTTTTTTTCTTCTTGCTCTTTTACCTGTTGCTTATACTTATTAAGCAAACCCTGGGGAATTGACGGCTCTCCCGGCATAGCTGTTGCTAAATCTACTTTTTTGGGTGTCTTTTTGTTTGACATATTTTCCCCTTTTCTCTATATCAATTATATCAGAATATAAATAATAAAGGGGCGGAGACAAATGTCCCCGCCCCAATATTGGGTTGTTAGCTAAGGCTTAGGAATCAGCTGCTGCATCGGCAAATGCAATAGCGTCTTCTTCTTCCCACTGAATACCAAACCGCACAAAGACGGTGTACTCAACAGTATCTTTCTTAGCAACATATTCACGGTTAACGGTAATGTCCCGCTGGAAACCCCAAATACGGTTAGCTGGGAATGTCAAGTCGACATATCCAGCTGGGTAGTAAGGAACTTCCATAACATCCACACCGAGGACACGAGTGGTGCGAGCTGCACCGAATGTCTGGCCCAAACCGTCAAGGTAGGACTGTGTGTTTGCTGCGGTGTTACCATTGTTACCCAAAGCTTCAGCAATTGCATCGGCTAGAGTACCATTGTTCTTGACAATTCCCTGGAATACATCGGTTCCCGCATAGAACTTAAGGTTGTTCTTAAGTGCGCGGTATTTACGAGGCATAGCAAGGATGATGTCCTGCATAACGTCTGGAGTCCAGGCATCGTTAGTAACGGTTACAACAGCCTCATGTGCATCGCCACCGGTAGTGGCTTTGTTAACGAAACCGTCCATGATGGACAGGAAGTTTCCTGTTGCTCCATCACCGTTAATAGCAAGATCCTCGATGTCATTTGCGAATGCATTTGTCATCAATCGGACAATGTGGTCTTCCAGAGCAGCACCTTCGACGTTGTCTTCTAGCGCTTCTGCTGTGACTTCCCAGTCCAGACGGATCTTTTTGGTGGTTAGCTCTACCTTAGCAAAGGTAGCACCAGTATTGGTATAGTTACCAGTACCCTGTGAAGCTGCACGGATAACGCGCTCCCCCACATTGACCTTTTCGAGCTCCATGGTGTTTGCGCGCATAGTTACGCGGCGACCATCTTTGGCGAGAACAGTTCCATCCCAAACATAATCGATAAAACGACGTGCTTGTTCTGGACGTAGAATACCACTAGCTGCATCACCCGAAGGATTTACGGCATTGGCTCCACTTGTCACTCCAAACGCGGCTGTAGGGATGTTTCCCAATGTGCTTTCGCCTGGGTTAGTTACCCCTCCGATGCCACCAGATGCAAATCCACCTTGAGCCTGGAAGCTACCAGGAGTTGTCCCTCCTAGTTCACCAGATTCACCTGGCTGATTCTTTTTAATATCTTCCGACATTTTGTCACCTCCTAAGTGATTGTTTAATTGAATAAATCGGCAGTTTTGAGGAAACGACCGCCCCATAGGGATTTTTCAACCATATCTGGTTGATCCTGCACGATCTCGCCTAGATCGCCAGACTTGCGGAAGGCTGTGTCCTGCTCTACGGCATCAACACGCTTTCCAAACTCATCAAACTGGCCCTTTGTTTCTGAAATCTCGTGCTTGGCTGCAGAGACTTCCTCGGATACTCCAGTAATTGATTTCTTTAAAGCATTGACCTCTTCGTGAAGGGACTTCACGGTCTCTGCTAGATCGCTAAAGGCTGATGTAATGGCATCTTTGATATCGGCAACTGCACTTACAGCAACGTTATCTGATTTCAATACCTCAGCAGCTTCTTCGACAACCTCGTCAGCTTTTTCAACTGTTTCGGTCTCAGCGGTCTCAGACTTTTCAATCTCGACCTCTGCATCTGCATTGTCTGCCTTTTCGACATTTTCAACGCTTTCAGCTGCGGCATCTGCCTCTGGAGCGACCTCGTCTGATTTTTCTACAACCTCTTCGAGGTTACTTGTTTCATCAGTCATAGGACTTACCTCCTTATTAATCTCAATTGTGTTAATGCCTTTAGCACTATCAATCAAGAATTTTATCATGTCTGCTTTTTGATCGTCATTTTTTTCAACAAATCCGATATTTGACATTGGCTTATTAGTGGTGGGGCTAAGCTCTGTTTCGAGTGAGGATACCATTACGAGTCCACTTTCCTCATCCCAAAAAATATTTTCAAGAACTGTTTCTGGGCCAATTGTTTTTACAACGTCTACCCCGTCAATTTTTTCAATAGAAAGAATGTTCGCAAATTGATTGGCTGGATTGTCAACAAGGGAAAGTTCTACAAGATCGTACTCTTTTATGATACGAATCTGAGAGTCCATCTTTTCATCATAAGCGTCATCCCACTTATTCATCTTGCCCCCAATAGAAAAGCCCGACAAGGTTCCGTCTAGAACTTTTTCCCAGGTGTCCTGTGCGCCTTTAGAGACATAAGCAGAGACATATACTCCACTATAAAACTTTTTGCTTTCTGGATCAAAGTATCTATCTTCTTTGAAGGATACCATTTTGCCAACAGCAGATGGTTGGTGCATCTCACGGATGTTCCCCCGGAATCTTGCGAAGGCATCCATGCTAGCTTCAGAGGTAACGATGTCTGCCTGCTTGTCTACATTGTCCAATGTTGCAAAGCCAGCAACAATTCGCCTCTCCACGTCGACCTTGCTGAAGGGGACGGAAAAGCGAACAGAGTCTCCCTCTGTATTCCATTGCGATTTAAACATAGTCATACTCCACTAATTATAACATGCATTTTTAAAACTAACAAATTAATAACTATTGAGATGATCTTCCCTCACCCTGAGCATTTCTGCCCTGGGTTGTTGCAGATCCGTCTGACTGGTTGTTAGCCCTTTCTGCGTCTCGCTCTCTGTTCCCAGCAGCATTCGCCCTAGTATCTGTAGCCTGCCTGGGACTCATTTCAAAAGGATCATCCCCGTCTTGTCTTTGTGGAAGCCCCAGCTGAGTCCTGGCTTCGTTAGGAGTCATGATCTGCATCTTGACATACCGCTCAAGAATCTGAGACTGTGAGATCTCATCTGTAAGAGTAAGTTCTTTAAACTTAAAATCTAGGATGTCTGTTCTTTCTCGAACGATCTTGTTGATAACTTTCTCTAAGTTCTTTTGAGCTGGCCTAGCTACCTGCTCCTTAAAGGTCCTATCTTGCGCTAAGGCGGAGGCAATACTTGAAGAGTCAGACCCACCAATTTTAGATAGTGGGACCTGGTGTGCCATTAAGACGTTGTCTCTGTTTTGCTTAGAGTATTCCTTAAAAGAACTTTCCTGAATGCCACTCTCAATTGGCTCCATTTTAAATTCAACCTTGTTGTTGTCCGTGTCTGGAGGCAAGGGGATATAGAGAGTTCTGTGAGATTGTCCTTTAAGGCTTGTCTGCAAAAATCTAAACATTTTATCCTCCGCATCAGAAGATAGCTTGGCCCCCTTAAGGGTTACAACATATCTGGGAACGGCCTTGTTTCCAAAATAGTCAATGTTGTATTGTGAAGCCAACTGATCTCCGTGCAGAGAGTTGATGGCGGACATTATGTCTGGGATACCATAGAATGTGTTTAAGGGCGAGTATTGTTTAAAGTGGAGAATCTCATTGGGTCTAGCATCTGTAGTAATCGGGTTTGGGTTCTTTGCCCCAAAATTTCTAAAGTAAACAACCTTTTGACCAATAATCTGAACGTACCCATCCTTTAGCCTTCTGACCCTCATGGTCGTAGCTGGTATGTGTCCGAGGTATCCAATCTCCCCGTTTACCTTACGTCCAACCTCCAGGTATCCATTACCCGTAGACTGAAGATCTGTGTAAAATTTCATCATAGTGTTAGTAAAAGAGTCATCTTGATTTAGATTTTCGAACCACTCTTTCATCTCTACCTTGGCTCGCTCAATTCTTTTCCTTGCTCTCTGAACCGAATCTTCGTCGGAGTTAGCCTCTAGTCTAAGCATAGTTCTGGGGGATACCTCAAAATCATAGCCAAGGCCAACGATGTTTTCTACCTTGGCATCAATGGCTGCGTGATTTGCAAAAGATGTGTCGTAGTAGTTTGCAAGTTCGTACAAGTTCCAGGGTGGAGTAATAACATCAAACATTCCGTATCCATTACGAAAGACCGTCCCTGGATTGATTTGACTAGATCGAGCACCCTCTTCTCCGGCAGGAATTGCTTTAGCGTTTGAAAGGTAGCTATCTGTAGGCTCTACCGTTTTTGACAGCCGAGAAGCCCTGCGCTTAAAGTTATTATCTAGACCATTAAAGGATCTAATGTCATTCCAGGATTTTGAAAAGGGGTCTTGCTTTTTAAAAATATCCTCTTCTTTGTCTATGTCGTCAATCCTTGCTCCGACCGTCCACTCTTCTGACATTAGCCCTCGTCTCCATAAGCATTTAAAGTTTTCTTTGCAGCAATGACGGCACCTAGGTCATTCATGCTGGGAATAAATCCTTGTGACATTCTGTCGATCTGCTCGCTGTGTTCTTCTTGTGAGATTTTTCTCATATTTGGATAAAAGATTGCCTTACCCTCTGGCTGCCCCCAGTATTTGGCTGCATCCTGTAGCTCTTTAATCCTAGAAGGATCGTCTTTCATAGCTTCGATGGACAGAGCGTTGCCGTCACCGTCCGTAAAAGCCTTTCCGCTTGGCTTATGCCAAACATAAGTTCCGAAGTTAGAAAAGCTTTCTTGAATAACTTGTACCTTTGTGTCACCGACTTGACCGGGGAAGCGTGGTTTTTTGTTTCTCATAACCACTATTATACCATATTAAACAGGATTAACTATATTCTGTGTCCAGCTTAACCCATTGTAAACTTTATATTTATAATCTTGTATCAATAGCGGCTGGTCGCTTTCTGAAACAAATCTGTCTGTTCCAGAATATATTTTATAAATATTACTTGCGTCAATTTCTTCCCTAAGGGTTGTTGACAAGAACAGGACCTCTCGCCAAGAAAAAGCCTGGGCACCACTGGGTACCACCGCACCCCCGGAAAGCTCTTTTCCTGCCCAGAAGCCCCAGTCGATGGGGTCTCCCAGGAAACTTCTAACAGCAAACCATTGACGAAAACCAAAACGCTCTTCATCATCTGCCAAGGTTGTCTGATAAAAGCTAAAGTTGTTAAACATGATAGGGCTAGTTAGCCTCAAGGCTCCAACAAAGTTTCCAATGTCTAAAAATCCTGGGAAGGACAGTCCGACGGCAGACCAGGTGTTTGGATAAAGAATTGGCCTTTTTACTGGTACGCCGTTGTTAAAGAATACAAGGTTACCTTGAAGCTGGTTTGTGTTTCCGTCTAAGGCATATATTTGTCCACGCTTTCTGCTGGCACTGTCTGCTACCAGGAAAAATTTTATGTACACAGAGCCAGACTCTATCTCAAATATTTTTACAGGAACCTCTGGAAAAAGATCTTCCCCATACTTTAAGGACATCTGCATTGAACCAATCTTAAAGAATGGGGCGGCATTAGTGTTTATAGGAATAGATATTCCAGACCTGTTTAAGTTTGTATAATTTCCACGAATTTCTATGCCACTGTTGGAAGTGTTGTACAGGTATGGACTACTACCCTTGTAAATTCCAAATGGGGGTGGAGATTTGTAGTCAAAGTATTGACCCGCTCTTCTAAACGGAACAAGGTCTGTTCCAAACTTTGTGCCAATTTTGTTTGGAGATGTTCCAAAAAATTGGGAAGATGCTTGCAAAGATCTAATCTTTACTTTATTAAATCTAATACCATTAATGTTATACTCTAGGTAAAAGTTTATGGAAACATCCCTGTAGTCTACATCTGATGGAGGATACACGATTGTTCCGTCCACAACCTCATATTTTGTTGTTAGCCAGTTAGCTTGTGGCTCTACTACCCCAAGGCTGTTAAGGCTTTCTTTTCTGGAAAAGTTATCTTCTATAGAGTTTGACCCCTCGGCCAGGTACTGGAATGCCACATACGCTCTTACTAGGTTTTGTGATGTATCGTGGTTTCCCTCCTCATCAAAGGTTTTCATGTTCGGATAATCTAAATTAACCTGAACGAAGCTTACCCCAGACTGCTTACGACCAAAGGCATTTAAAGATTCCTTGGCAAAATAGGAAAGCGGAACATAGTCTTCCCAATATGCATCAACAGCGACATCCAGCATAAACATTCCCATTTCAACCTTCGGAAGCAGGGTGTATGTAGCTACGTGTTCAATTGCTTTAAGTGATTGAAAGTCGTATGGATCTCCACCGTCTAGGACTAGGGGCCAATACTCTGGGTCATTTCCAAAATATTCATCTCCGGCATCGTAAACATTTAATCCAAAACTATTAAAAACATTCTCATAGTCTACGGGAATTCCTACGCTATTAAACAAGTGCTCAATTTTTTTAAGATTTCTTGCACTGGTAAATCCAATTTTATAAATGTTTCCGTCAAAGGTGTTTGTTAAATCTTCTGATCCAGCTATATATATAGAAAGGTTCTGTCTTGTTCCGAAGAAGTTGGCCAGCTCTTTGCCCTCTTCCCTAACAAATCTTGGAAGATGTATCCCAGCCATAAACTTTTTGCCAATCGTGTGTCCTGGTGCTGTATAGAATATTTCTTCCTCAAATGGAGATTGGTCTACCCCGGATACCTGATTCGTAAACCTGTTAATAAAGGCATAATAGATTGTTGAGTCATAGGCGTAGCCAATTTCTAAGTCGTCAGCCTTTTCTACTACATCAGATTGATTTGGGTTTACCTGATAAGAAAAAGAGGACCTAGAGATTACGAATACTTGATAAAGTCCCGTAGGCACCCTTCCGCTGCCCTCTACGAGCACACTCATGCCCGTCTTTAGACCATGGAGCTTTCCGGAAACAATTACCTCTTGACCAGACTGCTCTGTCTGAATCTGCTCTAATGTGGAGGATGTTATTCTATTTCCTTTGTAATATACCTGAACTTTTTTAGAAGTGTTAAGGTTTATAATTTCAAACAGTACCTTTTTTTCTAAGGACATCGTCGTTGACTCAAACACCCCGTAAAAAGATCTTGTTTGTTCTTGCAAGAAATTCATGTTGGGAAAGTACATATGACCTTCTGTTGAGCCCCATAGACTATTTGGCCTTAACGTTATTACGTTATCTTCAGATCCTTGAATAGCGGCTAGGTCTTCATACCATCGATTTTCTGTCTTGTCGCTAAATCTAATTACGGGGTTTGGGTGATCTGGTGAAGTCAAGGCGTCGTCTTCTGCAATTAGGTTTTCTAGGCTACCGTTATTCCATTTGCTAGAACCAGGAAAGTAAAAGTTTTTAGCATATTTAGAAAAAGGATAATCAATAAATACCGAAGAAGAGGAGTCTAGACCTTTTATGTCTGTGGGAACCTGGACCCCTTGTCCATATACCCATCTTCTTTTTGCAACAATGGTAGCTACTTCGTAGGGATAGATCCCCACGCAGTCTATCTGCATCAGTGGAACATCGGGGTATGCGTAGAATCCTAGCCAGTCTTGCTCTAACCCATTTAACAAACTTGCTGGAAATCTATAATCTGCTGGGTTTAAGTCTAAATCAAAAACGGCCTCACCGTTAATTATCAATGTGGACTTTCTCGGGGAAAGTCTAATATCAACTAGCATGGGCCTGTCCCACTCTCTAACAAAATGAGAGCCCACCTTGTTCCCAATTCTTAACTTTAGAAACGGACCATCGACATACAGTCCATCCGTAGACGATATTGGGCCAAAAATCTTTCTTGGGACTACAGCCTTTGACTGTATTTTTATCCAAAACTCAGCTGTTAGGTTGTTAAACTGTCCAGCCTGATTCATAAAACCAAGGCCTGGAACTATTAGGGAGGGAGAGTTCGTTTTAGGAGTTATGTGTGTAGAGTTTTGTGATCCAAAGACTAAGGGTATGCCATAGTTTCTTGCTACTAACGCATTTTCTTCTGCAATGTAATACCCCAGATTTTCTGCTAAGCCGTATGGAAAAGCTTCTACACCCTTTGTATTCTGAATGGCAATGGTATTAGGAACATCGACTAGCTGTGTTCCAAAAGACTCTAGCTGAAACTCTTCGGCCCACTGGCCCGCACTAATTCCGTTAATCACAAACTCGTATGGAGCACCCTCATCAATATAGTATATTTCAAATATGATTTCCAGGTCTTCAAATGATTCAGGTAGTTCAAAGCTTTCTCCAACGAATGCCCAGGCTAAGGTAGAGCTAAGTCCTGCGGGCTTCCTGATGGGCTTAGATGTAATAACCTCATTGATTTCTTCAGCTATAGGATCGAAGTATCGGAAGCCAATTCTGAAATCTATAATTTTAGCATATGAATATATGTAAGTAGCTACTGAAAATGTTTGCTGACTTAGACTAAGGTCTTCGGGATTGAGGGCAAAGGGGCTGGTGAAAGTTACTAGTCCACTATTTCCGGAATCTCCAATAACTCCATTGGCGATCTTGTCCGCAAAAGGTGGTGGGGGTGGCACAACGCTGAACAGCGCACCATTCCTGGCATTTACGATAGAGTCTACTCCGGTATTTGTCCAGGTATTTAAATCCTGGTTCGCATCTGGAATAAGAGAAATGTAGTCTGCCTTATCATCCAGTGCCCACAAAGCTAAAGGATGTTCAGAGAACACCTTCGTAGCATACAAGTTTAGCGGATTAGCCATATATACAATTTTATCACAGTAGTGGATAAAATATCTGGATTAAGCTTGTGCTTCACCCCATGATAGTTTTGCAGATGTTCTGGTGTCATTCCCAGTAAGTCTGGAAACTGCTACCGTCAAAATGTCTGGACCATCGGGGAAGATGTTATCTCCACCTAGGATAGAGTTAGACAACTCAAACAGCTGATCGATGTTTACCGATGTTGTCCCCTTGTTTCCTCCAGTTCCACCTTCTGCCTGGAAGTTATAAACCTGAATACCCCCGGAAATTGTATCCTGTGGTGTATGCTCAACCAACTCAACCAGTGACGGATTGGGCATTGCCGTAAATCCAAGGTTGTTCAGTCTTCCATTAAGGACTAGCTTAACTTCTACTAGCTCATCAGTGGATACTCCAATTTCGTTCATCCGTAGCTGCATTCGGTTAATAATATCTCTATCTCCAAGTTTTCCGGTAATGCCAGAGTCTGCTGATGGAGAAAGCCTAATCGAAATTAGTGGCTGATAGTTTGGTCCAGAAGTGTTGTTTAGCGAACCGTTTGGATACAAGAAGTAGGTGTACTGGGTGTTACCCTGTGTCGTAAAGTTTAATACTTCTGATATAAGTGCGTTTGGTGCTGGTGTAGATGCAACAGTAAAGCTTCCTGTAGCCGGGAATGTGAAACTAGTTCCATTTATTCTTGTTACCGGCCCCACATAAGATTCTGGAATATTTGCAACGGAGGGTAGTCCGTAAATTCCTGTGTTGTTTTCATCCATGATTCCGTGATCGGTTGCAGTAACAACGGTGACCGTTCCCCCGGATCTAGAAATAGTCGCTCCCGCAGTAATCACCGCATTTTCTGGCGTAAGGTGAATTCTGTCTGGAGAGTTTACGAACACCCTGTATCTTTCGGTGTTAGACAGGTTGGGTGATGTGCTACTTCCCACCACCTGGGTCGATGGGTTAAGGTTATTGCTGCCTGGGAAACCGTTGGCAGCGATTGACTGGAACTGAACAACCTGTCCTGTTCTAAATCCGTGAGTAAGAGATGTGATTAGGTCGGTAGTTAGGTCGATTCCGTTAGAGGCAAAAGACTTTGTCGTTGTTCCTGAAATATCTAGGGTTTGGCTGCCCGCAGTAAATAGATATCCACGGTCATCGTCAAACCTACCATCCATAATAACTGATGTGCCCCAGTGGAATAGGGATGGGATGTACGTCGGATTAAGTCCGGTAGCAACCTCGTATCTTGCTGGAAGGTTTCCAGATCTGAGATAAGACTCGAAAAGTACGTTGTTGTGCTTAAACTCGTGAACATATCTAACCAAACCGTCATCAGTCTTGAACCCAAAGCGAATCTTTCCAGCACCATACCAAGAGTAGTCAATATATGCCATCTGGATTCTGGAAAGGTCCAGGTTATATCCAGAGGGGCCAGTTCCATCGCAAACGTCGACATTCCAGTCTTCTTGAGGAACTTTTACATCTACAGTTTTTGTTACAATAATTCCTGATTTTGCGGGAATAAAAGAGTGAAGATTTGTGGTTCCAACACTGGAAATGCTAACATCTGTTTCAGCATCTGGAGAGGCCTTAATCTTAAAGTTGTTGGCATCAATAAAGTCTGCATAGTATGTTCTACCATTAATCAGTCCACCAATGGGGTTTCCATCAATAGAGTTATAGGTTATAGGAAGATCCTGGCTAAGTCCGTGCCTGGTGATTGTAAACACGTCTGTTGATGGGTCTACCTGGGTAGAAGGGTCGAAGGTTATTTCTAGACCTGTTGATCCACGGTATTCTGGCCTAACGGAAAGGGTGGTGTCGTCCTGAATATCAATTACCTTATAGGTTTGACCACGCAAAACAATACTGTCACCTTCTTCTAATTGAGCTGTGAATCTAGTCTTCTCCCCGAAGATTAGCTCGCTACCTCGCAAAGCTGAAATTGTACCAGATGTTTGCTGGGTTGAGCTTCTACGGACCGCATAAATTTTTTGTCCATCATACTCAAAGAACATTCCATTTTGGAAGTCAAACATTCCGGAACGGATAGCTCCATTGGTCCAGGATGTTACGTGGAACTGAGGGAATCCGTAGGCCTTTGATTCAGCACCAGTTGGAACAGTCCCAGCTGAAGTAATTGTAAAGGTTGTTAGTCCATCTACCGCTTCGGGGTTTACGACTACATCGAAATCTCCATTGTAGATACTGCTTGCTTGTCCGAGAGAGTCTTGTGCTTCTGCAACTCTAATCGTAAGTCCGGAAATAAGATTATGAGTTCTTCTAGTTTTACATTCAATTGTGGTCGGGCTAAGCCTTTCCATGCTTTCTATATCTATTGAGGGCTTAAAGTTAATGGCAAAGGATGTTTGGATACCTTTACCGGACTGATACCGGAAATATTTACGAGTCTGTCTAATAATTTGAGCAAACGAGTTTCCTGCGCCGGTAGACATTTCTACTCCACCATCAAAAGGTCTGTGGAGGGCATACCCAGATGGTCGAACATAAACAAATGTTGGATATGCGTAAGCAACCTGGACATAGGCATCCGAGTATGGTCTGTCTACTGTTACCTGAATGTCGGATCCAACTGCAGTAATTCTTCTAATAATTGGACCAAGCGGAGAAGTTTTTGTAAGAGTAAAGTTCGTTCCGGTTCCAGCTTCGCTAAAGTCGATAAAGCCAGCCCCGGAGTTTGCTGCGTCAAGGCTTGTGTATATTCTTAATGTGCTGGCGTCTACGGCCTCTACGTAGTAATAATAATTATTTGTTAGGGGGATTGGCCGTAGTCCAGACCCTTGATTAAACTTAACAAAATCTCCGGTAACAAAGTTGTGGGCTTTTTCAATTCTGTTAGCCCCTAGGTTCACGTTAGCGTTACCAAACGTAAAGACTACCTCTTCGTTTTTGGGGTATAGGGTAAAGGGATCTCCAACCTTAAGAATCTTGGAAAATGAAGTTCCAACACCGTCAACCAAAACAGATCCAGCGTCCACAGACACATTACCAGAACCAACAACCCTACCATTAAGTTGACTCGTAGTAAATGTGTGAGCGTCCCCGGTTCCAAAGTTAGCAGTACTAAGGGTAATCCCAGAATCGGCATTTTCCTTTGAGGAAGCTAATCTAAAGTAGTCTTGGTTAATTACAACTGCAAAATAGTCTGTGTCGGTTACAAGACCACCGATGGAGGTTCCGTCACCAGCACTGTAGCTTAGCTTAATCCCTGTAAGGAATCCATGAGAAGGAATGAAGAATGCTTCAATATCAATATTGGCAGATTCCCTTGGGTTAAATGTCTTTGAAAGGTTTTGAATCTGACCCCTAGCCTGAACAGTAAAGGTGTCTCCTGTTGGAACCGTGTTGATTGAGTAAATCCCGTCGGGAGTTTGATTAACGGCCTCTAGAGAGTGCGTACCAACTCCAGTAGGAGTAGATGCCAAGTTTATGGGTATTTCGTTTACGGCATCTTCATCGGATAGTGCAAGCTTGATGTTGTCGACGTTTACCCTTATTACGTAATATGTTTGACCTGAGGTTAAGCCGCTAACTACGTCCTGGCCCCTGGAGTCGTACTCTACGATTTCTCCTGTATCAAATCCATGACCAGGAAGGGTAATTGTTTCGGTGGTAAAATCAATTGAAGCGATGACTAGAGAGTGAGAGCCGGTTCCTGTAGTTGTTAGGTTCGTAGCGCTTGTTCTTGCAGCATCTTGAAAAAGCTTGACGGTGCTGTTATCTATACGCTGTACAAAGTAGTCTGCTCCACTGGTCAGCCCTCCGATACTTGAGCCACCGTTGTTTTGATACTTTACGAGTTGACCAGAAACAAGTCCATGGTTCTGGATAAACAAAGTGTTTTCAGTAGTGTTAACGGTAATAAAGGTAAAGCTGTGTCCTGTGCCCGTGCCTGCGGCAGTAAGATTAAACGGGGTTGGTGAGTTTATGGCATTCTTTATCTTAATAGTGTTTGCATCTAGAACCTCTGCAACATAGTAGGTTGGATTATTCGACTGCAATGGGGCAATTGGTTCTCCACTACCGGTGCTGTACTGAATTGGTTGATCGACAGTAAACCCGTGGTTTGGAATAAAGATAGTGTCTAGGTCAAGGTTTACCACAAGTTTCCTAATTGTGTCGGATGAAGATCTCTTTGTGGGTACCGTGAAGTTTACTGCTGGGGAATAGACAAGGCCAATAGAAAAATCGTCAATCCTGTTTACGTAATATATTGCACTGCCCAAAATATCGGGGGTACCGGTTGCAAGGCTAAAGGATATAGCCTGTCCATTTAAGAAGCCATGTTCTGAAGAAAAGTGAATTTTATCATTTTGAATATCGTAGCTAATAGGAACTAGTGAGTGATAAGAGTTTCCATTAGCTACAATTTCGATAGCATTTGTTCCATCCTCAGCATCTTGTGCTGTTGGGTGAATTGTATTTCCAGATGTAAAGGAATTCACCAGGGTCATTACAACAGACCCATTACCAGTATTGTAAGAGTTTAGGTTTGTAATAGCAACATTGTTAAAGCTAGAAGAGTCCTCGTATGTACCATTGGAGGTTGCAACAAGTGTAGCAGATGGAGTAATCCAAGAACCACCCCCACCACCAGAATAGTTTGGGGTAGCTACTCTTGCACCAGCACCACCTGAGTACCCGCCAGCGCCACCGGACTGGCCAGCAGTATTTCCATCTGAGGACCCAGCTCCACCGAAACCACCGTTACCACCTACACGACCAAGATTGTCTTGTGAGGTTAGACCATCAACAAAGGATCCTCCACCCCGCTCTCCCACAGTCGAGTCTTGTCCCCGTCCAAGGAATCCTCCACCACCGGCAGACCGTCCTCCTTCAGCAGATCCACCAAGGCCATTTGCCCCTCCTGGTCGGTTGAAAGCCCCTAGTCCACCACGATTTGTTAGTTGTCCATCTTTACCGTTTCTAGTGTCAGCATTGACATTCGTTTTTGAAGATCCTCCACCAGCTACGAATAATGGATTATTGTTAGACTTTTGAACAACAAATGTTCCACCACCAGAGCCACCGTAAAATCCAGATTGAGGGGCTTCTCCAACTTGTCCAACAGCAATCGTGACTACTTCACCCTTGGTTAGTTCTACACGACCACGGACTCTTGCTCCCCGGCCAACCGTGCCCTGACCAGTACCGTTAAAACCAGATGCACCAAGTACATCAAACTGATATAAGCCAGATACCGGAACTGTCCAGTCTTGGTACCCCTGGAAAGCGCCCTGTTTCAGGTTTTGTCCGTGCCAGCTAG
>Ga0306872_100215_pt1 | contig 24866 bp, 54 predicted proteins | sample AntRauMeHopE1498_FD_190455 | JGI IMG/M metagenome (GOLD analysis project Ga0306872, IMG submission 190455) | Saline lake microbial communities from Rauer Islands, Antarctica - Metagenome Hop E1 #498 (v2) (version 2) | ecosystem: Environmental > Aquatic > Non-marine Saline and Alkaline > Saline ...
ACACAAATGTAAATAGCAACATGACTCGCCAGACCCAAACGTTCAATCGCGTCAAATAGTATTCACGGGGAACACGCCTATACATCCACTGTACACTCGTAAACAACACAGCCATGGTACAACAAGCAACAGCGTAGCAGTACGCAACGCAAAGTCAAGCACGTACAGCAATGCGGAACACGATCAAGAACCGTACACGCACAGCATACACGTTCAAGAAGAGTCAAGAGCTATACAGCACGTACGAGAACCGTATAGCATGATCAAGAAATGTCAAGAACCGTATAGCATGATCAAGAAATGTCAAGAACCGTATAGCATGATCAAGAAAGGTCAAGAACTATATATACAGGGGCCGTTATACCTGAAAACAATTTGCACCCAATTTTCGAGGTCAAAATGGGTTCGGTCACGGTGGTCTGGCATTCAAACCCACACCTCGTAACGGTTCAAGAACCATCCACTACGCGCTCTCCTATCTCAACGCGTCCAATGCGTTTGAACACCGGTCCAGCCAAATAAAAACTCCGCCACTAAGAGGCCTCCATGAATCTGTCCAAGACGGTGCCGACACGGCTCGTTATAGTTGCGCAGTAATTTTCTGTATTTTTTCGGGTCAAAATGGGTGGGGTCAAAAACAGTTGCATCTACTTTGACCTCGCTGTATACTATGTGCATACAACAAGGAATCAACATGACATTGCCTCGAACACCACAAGAGTTTACACAGTTTGCACTTGAGCAAGGTGGGCATGCCAAGACATTCTATATGCGTACACTTGAACGCCAAACTCAATACAGCAAGCAACAAGTTCGGGAATGGATCAAGCAGTCAGCCAAATCGGTGCCTGAGGCGTTTGATATCGAACATGTTCGTATTCACTCACTTCAATTGACAACAGTGTACATAGCTGGTGTACCATTGTTGAACATGACGGGGCATCGCACACTTGCGAGCACGTTTGAGACCATGGCGGATATCTAATGAATCTGTGCGGGTGGTTGACCTGTTATACTAGGTTCAAGACGTGTCACCCGTGTTTATCTCAGATTGGTAATCTTGTTTAGCGATCTCGGTCTAGGTCATGCAGGCAATCGCTGTGGTCAGATAGGGATCTTGCATAGCGTGCGTGCCTGCCGTTCTTGGGTAGCGATCTTGTGCCACGATCCTGTGTACGGGCCTTGAGACCTATACGCGCATGTACTAGTAGCGATAGCGATAGTAATAGTAATTGAATGGAGATGTCAACATGATGAACACCAAGTGTACCCAGTGGAGATGCTTTGGTAGTGGGCTTGCCATGCGGGTTGGCGCAACAGACACAGTGGGTGGCATGGTTTCGCGATACTTGGATCATGAACAAGGTCTACTGTTACACGTAAATGAAATTCACGACATACTGTTCCTTGTTCAAAAGCTGGACCTTGGTTCGATCGACTTGGATCAAGCTGTGAGATATGTGTCCACGGTTGCTGGCATGGCACGCTACGACATTGAACGTACTGGTTACTTGTTGGCGGCGGTGCCTGGTAGAAAGTATTATCTCAAGAGGGACATGATACTTGAATTTCACGGCAGCGGGTATCCTGAATTCCAATCGGACTTGCATGATTGTTACGCCTTGGTCGAAGGAGTCGATGACAACTTGCAAAGCATGTTTGACCGGGGACGGACGTTGAGCTTGATACTGGCGAGGGAACCGGCTGTGGTGATTCGTCGAGACTTTCCTGTTCTAGTTTAAATCCGAAAATCGAAAAGGCATTCTGGCATTCGAGTGCCGAGAAATTCGGATTGAAACTTTCCTATTCGAATAGAATATCTCCTATCCGACTTTGAATAGAAACTTTCCTATCCGAAAAGATATCCACAATTGAAAAGTTATCCACAGACTTATCCACAGGATAGGAGATATCCACAGAGATATCCACAGGCCACGGTTATCCACAGGTTATCCACAGACTTATCCACAATCAGACTTATCCACAGACTTATCCACAATTCAAAAGTTATCCACAGGCATCCGACTTATCCACAGACTTATCCACAGGGACATTTCAGTCAGGGCTTCCCAGGCTATAGCCTAGTCGCTTCCCGCTCCCTGCGGTGTTGCTTTACTCATATATAATAACATCACTAGCCACAGAGTCAACCTTTTTATTTGATAAAAAGAATGAATAAAAAGGTAGACCTTTCAATTTCTTTGTGGTACTATACACGCATGCACATAAGCATATAAATGTGCCGGTTAGATAGCTTGCAGAACAATTGCAAAAAAAGAAACAAAAAGGTAGACACCATGCAATTGTTTCGCTATACTACACGTAGACAATAAGGAAACGGGAAGAACATGCAAAACTTAAACACATTCAAAAACGAAGTACGCGCTGTCTTAACACGCGCTGGCGAAATGTACGGTCTAGAGCGCCAGATGGCTAACGTTGTTATACGCTTGGATATAAAGGGCCATCGTGTAGCTGGAATGGCCATGCGTAGAGGCTTTCAGTTTACAGTCCGTTTCCATCCTGATGCAATTGCTAAGCATTACGACGAGATGGTAAAGGATACCATACCGCACGAAGTAGCCCATACAGTGTGTCAAATGCGCCCAGAGCTGGGGGCCAATCATGATAGAGGTTGGAAACGTGTGTGTCGCAGTTTGGGCGGCGACGATAGCAGAACACACGAGATGGAGTTTGGAAACCGTCCAGCCAAGATGGCATTCAATTACATAACAGAAACAGGGCATGTGATAGACCTAGGGCGCATACGCCATGCTAAGCTTCAAAACGGATCTGTGCGTAGCTATAGCGTGCGAGGCAAGGGGCGCATACTGAGAGAAGGCTATGTGAGCGGACAGGCGGTCGCAGAGGTGGTTACACCCAAGACAGCACCACCCACACAAGTGCCAACCACACGCCCACCAGCACGAAACGGTTCTAAAGCGTCACAAGCACGTGAATACATCATGGCGATGCTGATCACCCATAGCAAGGAGCAGATGCTGTTAGAGACTGCCATGCACACCGAGTACCTATTCAAAACGTGTGACTTTGGAACGCGCGGTGCCGCCAGAAGTTGCTTTGTAGCCAACCTAAATAAATTGGCATAAAGGTGCAAAAGAGGTAGACAGGTGCTACCTCTTTTCGTATACTATACGTAGACAATAAGGAAACGGAGAACAACATGAATGTATATGATTTGCTTTGCAGTTTAGGACTTGGTCACTTGGCAGAACAGGCAGAAGGCGACGACTTGCGTGTGCTAGAGACTGACATTGAAGTACACACCCAGCCCAACTATCCGCTCAAAGGCAGCATTCAAAACGTATGCATGCTGGAAGACAAGGTTGCCATTGCAATTGGTAACGCGTCAGAATACGGTAGCGAGGAGGCGTGGGGCTAACAATAGCAGGTTGACACCTAAGGTGATCTCTTGTACAATGTGAGTAACAGGAGATCCGTATGGGACATTTAGAATTGAGCGTGGCATTGCTACTTGTGATAGCAGTTGGAGTTGGAGTGATTGCATTGTTTGCACTCATTGTGGTTGCACTCATTGTGGTTGGTGTCGGCTGCCGCAAATAAAGGTTGCAATGGCTTCTAGCTGTGCTATTATATACACAAGCTAAACAAAAGGAAGCAAACAACATGCCATACAACATTGAAGCTCACATGCGCAAGCTACAGTATCAAATTGACGATGTGTCAGAAGCCATAGCACGCCACGAAGCAAATGCTTGCACAAAGGGCCTATATTCAGTAGACCGCTTGCAAGGTTCGCTAAAAGCGTTTGAAATGGCCATGCGCATGGTCATTAACGAATCTGGCTATTCAGATACTTGGAAAGTGGTAACACTCACCAGCGAAATGTACGGCATCAAGTACCAATCACCGCAATGGAACATGGTGAAATAAATTGTTAAAAAGGTAGACATGCTCTACCTTTTGTTGTATTATATACACAAGTTAACAGTTAGGAGCAACACATGAAACTTTCAAAACGCTTGTTAAAGATTGTAAAGCAACACCAGGACACCGCAGACCACCAGGCTTGCATTCTAGCACGCAGACGAGCCAACTGCCCGTACTTGCCGGAGTGGTTCAAGGACAAGCATGATGCTTGGTACGAAGGTAGCATTGCGGCGAACTATGCCGCATTAGACACAATTCTAATGGCCCATAACTGCTACAATGGGTTCTGGTACAAAGACGTGGTGAGCGATCAGTTCAAAGTCAAATATCAGATACAATTCTATTCGCTGAGTGGCGCACAATAATTCCAAATAAAGGTTGCACGGTGCAACCTTTTCTCTTATACTGTACGTAGACAATAAGCAAACGGAGTAGATAACATGGCGTATGTATCCAAAGAAGACAAAGCAAAATTGACACCCGGGATCAAGGCAGTGCTCAAGAAGTACGGCATGAAGGGTAGCATAAGTGTTCGCAACCACAGTGGGCTTGTGGTCAAGATCACATCAGGGCCGTTGGACATCATGGGCGATTACAAGCGGGCTTGCATACAAGATACACGTAACGACCTTTATGACCCGAGTGATGTTGCACGAATCAATAGTCGCTTACAAGCAACGTACATTGATGTCAACAGCTACTACATGAACGAAACGTACACGGGCACGATCAAGGCGTTCATGCAGGAGTTGCACAGTGCAATGGAAGGAGAAGATTTCTTCAACCACGACGACGGCATGACGGATTACTTCCACAGATCGCATTACACGTATATACTGGTAGGCACGTGGGACAAGCCGTACACCTGCACTGGCGTCAGTGCAACGTTCGCACCAGTTGAATTAATAGTGCATGAGCACGCATAATTAATTGAAATGAAAGGTAGACAAGTGTCTCCGTTTCCATTATACTACACGTAGACAATAAGGAAACGGAGAAGCACATGATTACATTTGAACAAGTACAAAAGAGTTACAACGGGAAAACGGGTTGCATGTGTGGTTGCCTAGGGCGCTACACTGTATCAAGCACCACGGACCTGTACGCATTAAACGTGGAATATGGGTATACAGCATACGACGCTGACAATGTAAGCGACAGGCGCGTAAAGCTTGCAGTAACCAAGATCAACAAAGCAATTGCAATGAGCGAAGATGAACGCGCAGAACGCGGCATGCGCTTGTACAACACGGAACCGGGGTATGTGGGTATATGTGATGGCAATAGAACAACTGTAGTTTATTTGAAATAATTAGCAAATAGGAGTTGACAAGTGTTGGCTCCTTTGCTATTATATACACACTAACAAACAGGAGCAAACACTATGTCAGAATTAACAATACAAGATCTCAAGTACATCCTAGACCAAGCAATCCGAGACGGTGCGGAAGACAGCACGCCTGTGCATTTTAGCTACAACTACGGCGACCATTGGCGTACCCAAGTTGCACCCAGCGCCAACGATGCAGAGCTCATGTACGTGGAATACAGTAGCTACCACAACATGGACAAGCTAACAGAAGAAGATGACGAAGAAGATGGCCAAAAAGAATCAGGACGTCGTGTGCTAGTTATTACATAAAAAGGTTGCAATCCTTTCTGTGTGTGCTATTATGTACGCACAGTTAGGAAATAGGAGTTAAAGATGTCAACATTAGTAGCAGATATAAAAGCATTTTGTTTAGCCGAATACGAAGCAGGGTACGACACTGTTGTGGAGTGTTGGGACGCAGAAGATTATGTAGAGTTTGTAGCGGATCATGACATTGAGTCAATAGATGATTTTGTAAAGGCATACGCACCCGTGATGGATCGTAGACGCGAAATTGAAAACACCGCTTTTTAATCGATTGGCAAATAGGAGTTGACAAGCGTTGGCTCCTCGTGTATTATTAACACACTAACAACACGAGAGAACACTATGTCAAAAGCAATCGCAAACAAGATACTCAAAGCACATGGCATGGGTGCCATCAGGTACAACACGCAAAACATGCACGTGACGGCACCTTGTATCAAAGGTCACGATGGCAAGCGCATGCAGGGCATATACTGCTCCAGCTATGGCCCAATCACTGTCACAGACGCATACATCAATGCCAAGGATGCCATGTGCAAACAGGTGTCAGAACACTTGTCGTTGGATTTTAGCAAAGAACACGGCGACCAAGGCGGATTCATTGTTGCAGAAACTAGCAAGCAACAGACCGTGCTAGACCTAAACGTTGAATATTTCCAGACGTATCAGCACAAAGAGAATCTTGACAAAGGCTACATCAGTTTGTACATCGTTCCTCGTTACAGAATAGTTAAAAAATAAAGGTAGACAGGTGGCTCCGTTTCCGTTATACTACACGTAGACAATAAGGAAACGGAGAAGCACATGTTAATAAATGGGTTTTGGATAGACGAAACAGTTCAGCGTCTGATTGGCGACTTGCAAGAGCTAAACCAAGAAAAGGCAGTTCACTTTGAGATTGCTTTGCAAGTGCTGTACCCCAATCACAGACAGCTTGGGACCGAAGAAGACTTTCGGGAGTTTGTGCAAGCTGTTATTGATTACGAAGAGTTAGTTGAAAATTAATTGCATAAAGTGGTAGACAAGTGTTGCCACTTCCATTATACTACACGTAGACAATAAGGAAACGGAGTAAAACATGCAAAACGTAACAATAGCAGGACAAACTTTTACAGTAGCACAAGTTGCCGCTCGCTTTAACAATGCACAAGCCAACCCTACTGCGCACGGTAGCACGCTGTCAGCAGAAGTTGCTAGCATACTAGCCACAAGCATCACAACCTTTGCTCATGTGGTACAAGCCACTCCTGTGCTATTAAAGGCAGCCAACAAAGCACGCAACATCATGAAACTTAGCACAGTCAATGTCATGTTGTCAAGTTCACATGCAACATATGAGAACGCGGTAAAGAACAGTGCTACCAAGCAGGACAGCGACCCGGACAAGGTAGCGGCATTCAAACCACAGGCGGCAAAGTTTACACGTGACGCTGATTGTGCCGCTCTAGCAACGTCTAACAAGACCGAGCTACCCATGTTGGTGTACATGACATATCCGAACCCACGCAATGCGGGCAAGCGATACTTCATAGACGCTGACAGCAATGAAATAATGTCAACCGAAGATGTTGCAGAGCTTATGACGCCAAGCGGTGCCAAAGCGTTACTGGATCCACCCGCAGTAACACACAACAAGACGCACGACATTGAGCACACCGTTAGCACACGGTCTGTGAACATGCACAACATATTCAAAGTAGTTGCTAACAAGCAGACGGCTACTAATTTTTAAAGTCTTTAGCATGGTGTTTAGGCGTCCTACGGGGCGTCTTTTTTTGGGTAAAATAAAGGTTGCATTCATTTCTAATTCGTTTATACTACACGTAGACAATAAGGAAACGGAGTAACACATGAGCAAGATCAAAACAGTAACACAGATGTTGGGCACGCTGGGAGACAAGAACGGTCCTAGCATCGAGATCCATTACAATCCGAAATTGGAGACCATTGACCTGATTGCCTTCGGCTACACTGTTGGAAGCCTGTCTGTTGAGGATGCACGCGAACGAAGCAAGCGCGAAGGTCAAGAGGATGCCAAGTGGGCTGTGGCAGTTGCATTGTTTGATTTTTTCAAACAGAACCGGCGAATTAATTCCAAATAAAGGTTGCAATCCTTTCTGTGTGTGCTATTATGTACGCACAGTTAGGAAATAGGAGAACAACATGCACCAAGTATTAGATTATGATGTACAAGAATTATTTGACCCAGTGCAAACTCATGCGGCTTACAAAGTGCATGAACGCGATGTGCCCGCCTTGAAAACGCACCTCAAGGCCAAGCATAACGCAACACGCTTTCGCATTGTCAAGTCACAGGTGCAAGGGCTGGTTATTGTTTGCTTTAAATTAAAAGCAAAATAAAGGTTGCATTCGTTTCTGTGTGTGCTATTATGTACACACAGTTAGGAAATAGGAGAACAACATGGCACAGTTTACTTTAACAAATCACGGGCTGATGGCATTAGGCATCTACATCGGGTACAAGGCACCGTTCCGTCGTGCAGAGATGGAATCGTTTGGAGTCGACTACGAAACAGCATGTGAAGAATTTCGCAAGGTTGGATTAATGAAAGGTCGCAAGATGGACTTGCCATTAGCACGTAACGCATTTAAAGAACGCTCACCAAGCGGTGCAGGACTTGGAAGCCAGACGCATATGTATTGCAAACAACTTGGTTTCGAACGTAAAAGTTTTTATTAAAAAGGTTGCATTCATTTCTTGTTGTGTTATTATATACACAAGTTAACACAACAGGACAGCAAAATGACCGAACAACAAGTCGAACGAAGAATTGCAGAGTTAAACGAAGATATTGAAGACGCGCTAGCAAACGGGCGTCAAGGTGAAGCCGAAGAGCTTTATATGGAAGTTGAAAAACTTTGTTACGAAAATTACTAAAAAAGGTTGCATTCATTTCTTAACGTGTTATTATATGTACAAGTTAAGCAAAGCAACAAAGAACACAGCTTAACAGCAAAGAAAAAAACTTTGCAAATTAATTAAAAAATTGGTAGACACAACAAATTAAACGTGTATAATACACACAAGTTAGAAACTAAGTTCATAAACACACAGTCCAGGAGACACTATTATGACAATTACTACTATTGAAAACACAAACACAAACACTGCCGTTGAAGTTGCAATTGAGAAGAAGCCAGTGTTCCGTTTAGCAACAAGCCGCGCATTAGCATTAGAGCTGTTTGTAAGCTTGCTAGACACACGCGAAGAGCTAGGCAACACAGAGTTCCGCAAGAGCGTGATTGGTGAGCTAATGGAGCAACAGAAGTTCATGACATTAGCAAGTGCGGCGGCTACTTACAACATCGTTAAAAAGTACGCTGTTGAGACTGAGCTAGTTGAAGAATTTGGACGCACGCCAGCCGCGCCTAAAGCGCCTAAAGCGCCTAAAGCAGAAAAGGTATCTGAGCCCAAGCTTGTTAACGTTGTACGCAACAAAGACGGCGTAGCAGTAGCAGAAGGCGTCACTGTAGCAGAAGCAGAAGACATCATTGCCAAGGCGTTTAAGGGCAAGAAGGCCAAGCTAGTAATAGCTTAACAGCTACAAGAAAAAGGCACTTAGGTGCCTTTTCTTTTGACTTTAATTTCAGATAAAGGTTGCAATGAATCCTAGTTGTGCTATTATGTACACAAGTTAACAAACAGAGAGAACACTATGTCACAAGTTATAGCAGATCGTTTAGCAGAAATCAAAGATGAGATTGAAGAACTTGCACGCGAAGGATTGCAATTGATACCAAACGGGCACGTGGACAAAGCACGCTCACGAGTCTACTGGCACAATTCTATATTGTCGGCACTGGGCACTGATGACTACCAAGGCAACATCATGCACTCGTTACAGGACACGGTTGACAGCATGGAACAAGATGAAGAGTGGGACGATGAATAATTCCAAATAAAGGTTGCACCGTGCAACCTTTTCCATTATACTACACGTAGACAATAAGGAAACGGAGTGGCACATGAAAGATTCAAGTTACGGGTTAGCGCACACAATACAAGACGCAGTTGAAAAGTTAGAAGGCAGAGCCGGAGTCTCAGATGATCTTCCTATTTGCTGGGTAACATTGGTGAACCCAGGCCACACGGACCAGCCGCACCGGTTCGAAGTTGAACTAAACGACGGCACCGAATACACAGTGACCATTGCACCCAAGCAGAAATAAATTCCAAATAAAGGTTGCGTTGTGTGTGTATGTTGTTATAATGTACACACACTAACAAAAAGAGAGAACAACATGCTATTACCATCTAAAATAACAATTGAAATCAAAACAGCTTCTACCTCATTTACTGCACCGATCAACAGAGTTTATCAGCTAACGGTACACGATAAGTCTGAAACCACAGCACTTGTTTCGTTGTCAAAGTTCGACAAAACTCCAACTGGTTACATCAGAGGCGGGTCTCAAGTAAAGTTTATTGAGTACGAAGAGATTGCAATTCCAGATACAACTGCAAAGCAATGGTTGGCAGACCTAGCATCAAAGCACGATGTTAGCTTGAGAGCCAGCACAGTATGCGAGCTAAGAAACGACGCATTGGGTATTATCGCTCGTCAGTTAATTGAAATAGGTACCAAATAAAGGTTGCACCATGCAACCTTTTACAGTATACTACACGTAGACAATAAGCACACGGAGTAAATAATATGCACATGCAACCAATTGGTATTACAATTCAAACATCAGGCGAAGGGTACTGGAGCATCATCAACAAAGACGTACGGATAACGCATGCAGTGGTACACAAGTACGACGACGGCGACTGGGGTGAGTTAAGAGTTATTTTTGATGTTCGTGACTGGGACACCAAGTCATGCGGACTGATCTACACAGACCCTCTTGCAAAGCAACAACTGCAAAGTTACTTAACGACACTGGGCGTTGACAGCAGTGGCTTGGTGTACAGCGAGCAGGGCATGCAAAGTCGCAACTACATCAGCTTTGACATAGACCAGGCGTTTATTGATAGCTGGGAAAAAGTATTTGGCACCTTAGAAATTTTATAAACAGTTTCTCTCCCTGCCCTTCGGGGCCTTAACGGCAGTTACCTGCTCCAATTGGTAACTGCTTTTTTTTGACTTCAATCTCGGATAATGGTTGCATTCATTTCTAGTTGTGCTATTATATACACAAGTTAACAGCGAGGAGCAACAACATGCACCCAAGTAAAATAATTACACCATCTACTAGTGCCGCACTAGTAAGACAAATGGAACTAGACGGTTATAATGCATGCATGACCGAATACCCATTTGTGCTGGATACCCCCGACACATACTATCTGTTGCTTGAAGATCAGGAACGACAAGTTTGGTCAGCAACTGGATATTGTAAAAACGGTGGCCAGTGGACAGGTGATAACCTTTATGAAAACACCAACTACGAACACATGGTCACGTTCTTGATTGGCATTTATCCCAACTTGATATGCGAATAAAGGTTGCATTCATTTCTAGTTATGCTATTATACACACAAGTTAACAAAAAGAGAGAAAGACATGCCAAAGCAAGTATTAAACATAGTAAACCAAAACGGTAACTTCGTGGTCAAAGACACAGGCAGCCGTTACCCACGTCACAGCGTGTTAGCCGGACAAGTGCAAGTCAAGTTTGTTGATTCGTTCGACACGCTCGAAGAAGCACAGGCAGCGTATCCTCAGGCAACACTGAGTCATGCATTGATGATGCCAACCAACAGCTTCGATCACTTGCCAGACGACGCGGGCTATTAAATGCAAATGAGTAGTTGACAAACGTTGGCTCCTCATGTATTATATACACACACTAAGCAAACGGGAAGAACAGCATGCAAGAATCAATTAAGCCACAGCTAGACATGTTTGAAGAGATCAAGCGTGCATTCTGGAAACTATTTCCGGACTCATCTATAACAGTTAGCGATTCGGCCTTGGGAGGCTCTACCAAATTCATACACGTTTACTTGGGTCGGGACATCAACGAAATGCCCAATCGCATCGCAGGCAACGACCCGTTCGGTGTGGTGTTCATAATCTCAGAAAAGGATTGCATGATCGAATGCGAGCCACGTATGAGAATTGACAGACTCAAGCCTACCAAGCAATACTATGCAATGGACTCGGAGAAGATACGGACACGCAAGTTCCGCGGAGATGAACAGAAAATGGTTGACAACATCACAAAGATGTTGATCAAATTGCGCGACAAAGTGATTGATCTTGACGCAAACGATCGCTTCTTACCAGGGCTAGCATACAACATTTCGGATAAGGTAACACAATTATAAATGATATACAACGAAAGAAACTGACCAAGACCATCATGTGTGATGTAGTATTGTGGGCATTCTACAGCTTTATACTTGTGGGCGGGTGGGTGAGCTGGACCATCTATGTGATAATGTCGTCATTGGCCATTTTAGGGATTCTTGTTACAGCCACACACCGTGAAGGCATGATGAGCAAGGCAAGCGATGCCCGGGACCAATACTCAGTGCAATACATAGCGTGGAACATGTTAGACGCCATTGTGGTTGTGATTTTTATACTGGCGTCGCCCATACCAACTGTAGCTGGTATCGCACTTGCACTGTTATGGATAGTCGCATCGATCTACGTCATGACGGTAATAGTCAGTGGCACACGGCTACCGCGTGACTAACCATTAACCACATAAAGGTTGCACGTTGCAACCTTTTGTCGTATTATGTACTTAACAGTTAGGAGAAGTACATGACAGACGCACAGCAAATCTTGCTACACATAGCCACAGGCCAAGACAGCACATACGATTCCGAATACGACGGACGCATGTACACCTACTGCCGCTATTGCGATCGCGATCAAGAACACAACGAACAGCACGACAGCGACTGCGCCATAAGCCGCGCAAGAGTTGCACTAGGCCCAGTTTGGACACTCTACATCGAACAGCAAGCGGCACAGGCGGCAGCGGCAGCAACATTGCAACAAGCACAAGCCAAAAACAAGCAGGAGGCGAGCCAGCGTGTTTCATGTGACAAGTGTGGCAAGCGGGTTGCAAGATGTGGCATGACAGAACATCAGCGGTCACCGGCCTGCGAGAAGAAACGCTTGCTCACGGTACTACGGATGCACGAAGAACGATCTGGAATCAAATGCATAACGGACATCTTCATAAACTACGAAGGCAAACGTTGTGCTCAGTGCGAGAAGCCGATGCCAACTGCGCACACTAACGCACGCTTCTGTTCTAACACGGGCTCGGGCAACTGCAAGGACAAGCATCACAATCGTCAACCAGGTAGGATAAGTCGCAGTAGAGAATGGACTGCTGAACGTGAGGTGGCCATGCCAACCATGCAAGAAAGACTTGCCGCCAAGTGCCAACAAGAGGGATGGGATGAACACAAAGACTTCTAGGATACCGTTTCCATTTTACCTCACTCGGGCACGTGAGATCACCAATGGTATTGATTACACAAGGCGAACCGCAGATGGGCGCGGGTCAAGCGAACGCGTGGTAGGAATGTCTCAGGCGCCAAGTATTGCGCTGGGTACTGTTGGAGTAGACAAAAATAGACACCACTCAATATCAATCCAGGCTAGTAAGACCCACTATTGCGAGCCAAGAAAGAATTTGGAGTACTGGATGTATGACTCGTTCGAATGCGGATTTCCTACTCGCCGGGACCAAATAATAGAACCGTACAGTGACGGTGGCGGCGTGTACTTGCGTGTGCCAAGGGCGGTACTGCAAGCATACATAGACAAAATGGGCGGCATAGTGGGTTACATTAGCAACTACCGAACGGGTGACTTCTCCCCTATTCCTCTCACACACCAAGAAGCTACCATGTATGCATTAAAAGGTTGACAATCGAATCCAAACCCCTTATACTGTACGTAGACAATAAGGAAACGGATTAAAAAATGATTTATACCACACAGCAATTGGAATTACTAGCACACATACGCGCCGAGAACGAAAAGTTTACTGCTGATGCAAAGGCAGACGGTGCAATAATGATCATTACACCCAGCGACGATATTGATTTGTGGATACGCATGGGTGCCAACAACATCGAGCAGTACACACGCATCCAGTTAGAAGGCGAAATCTCAGACATGTTCAAAGAGATATACGGCATACGTCCGGGCACCTGTAACACGGACGCAACCATCGAACAGCTACAGGCTGAGCTTGACGGCTTGTATGCTAGCATGCGAGTGGATGCAGAGCGAGAGAAAGCGTGGAAAGAAGAAGAGTCGCGCAAGATCCAAGCCCGCAAGGCACGCAACAAGTACCAGCCAAACAACGTGTTCGGAGGCCTAAAACAAATGATACAAAAGAGTTGACATTGGTCAGCTCGTGTCATATAATGTACACACAGTTAGGAAACACAACATAGAGGACGAACACCATGGATATCGCAATTGGTACCAAGCTACTTTGCAACTGGGGTGCCATGCATCCAATCGAAAACGGCACCGTTACTGAAGTTAACCTAGGCCACATTGTTTATACCACTACCATGGGCAATACATTCCGATGTAGCCCACGTGACGTGCGCAAAATGAACGACGGTGGCCGCAGTCCAATTGGCGTGTTTTTGTTAGAAGAAAAATAGAAAAAAGGTTGCAATCCTTTCTGTGTGTGCTATTATATACACACTAACAACAAGATAAGGCTTACAGAATGTTTGATTATTGTGATTTCGTAGCACACAAGATACGCAACTTATTTGCAGAAGGCACCAACGAAATAGTACACGATGTCAGTCGAGTTAAACTAGACTTGCACAACGAAGGGTACTACCTTAGCTCAAAGAAAACAATCGATATCATCGATTGCAATCAGCGACGAATGCGTGTTACAATAGAAATGTTAGAGGAGTAGGGCATGCCTATCACAGAAACATTACAAGCGGCAAACGATAGCTACGACAGCGACCTTACGTCAATGTCAGCTCTGATGAACAGAGTGGAGTGCGTGGTTGGACGACCGCTTGAAGGTCAGGAGATTGGCGAGATAGTAGATTCCTTTTGCAAGCGTATAGACGACAACTACCAGCGCGAGGTCGGTTCGTCGGGTTGCAGTTACGATATGTTTTAGGTTGACAGCATTGGTAAATAGTGTATAATATATACATGAGGACTTACAAGTGGATACCAAACATTATACCGAACGCAACCCAGATTACACCGACTTGCTCAATTTGGCAGGTTCTATTTACAAACAGAACCATGGCATCATCATATCGCCTATGAAAGTGGTAAGCGAGATTGAGAAGTCAATTGGCAGAACCATGAGCAGTGGCGAATTAAGTGCGCTGATAGATGACTACGTGGAGCGTGCAGAGACGCGCTTGGGTTCCAAGTAGGCCACGATAGGTACTTAGAATGAAGTCTAGCATAACCAGCCTGCTGTAGGCGTTGCAGTACGCAGTCTAAGCAGGTGCTGTTTTAGCTTTTTATACTAAGCGGTGCTAGGCATGCACTGGTACTAGGTAGAAGTTTTAAAGTGGTTTAGAATGAAGTATAATAAAAGGTTGACATGGTACGTGGTTTGTAGTATTATGTAACTAGTAAGATGTAACAAGAGCGTGGCATTTGGCAGAGGCTCATTGTTGGTTGTTAAGTGTTCTCCTTGTCCTTGCCTCGAGATGCTGATTGCCACGCTCTTGTTACATGAAACGTATACTCCGCAAGTGCTCTTGCATGTGTATCTCCTGGTAGTGAGTTGCTACCATCCTAACTGTTAGGAGTCCTTCGGGACTCCGTTTCCCTTCTAAATAAATTCAAATAAAGGTTGCAATCATTCCTAGTTGTGTTAATATATACACATACTAAGCAAACGGGAAGAGCAACATGCCAAACAGTAACCTAGCAACACCACTTTACCTCACAAAGTTAGCTGAAGAGAACTGTAAGTTTTATGATACAGTGGGCGGCTTTGATGTGTGGATGACTCCAGCCAACGATTTGATTTGCCAGTTTGGTCCAGCACCAAGTCAGTACGCTTGCATGCCTTATGATCTAGCAAAGGGCATGAGCCACCCTAAGTACAAGGCGGCAGTGGCAGTTGTTGAGCTACACCGTTCGCAAGGCAATTAATGGTTGACACCAACCGCGTTAAGTCGTATTATATACACATGGTATTAAGAACTAGAGGAAAAGGAAATGAAAGATCACGTGAACACGCCAAAGCCACCAAAGCCACCACCTAAGCGAATCATCTGCGAAGACGTTGATATGCCAAGGGGTGCCGCAGTTGTGTTGTTTATACTTGCGGTGTACGGTGGTGCAACGGCGCTGACTGTACTTGCAAAGGTCAAGCTACCTGCGTTCACAGCATCGCAGGCAGAGGTTTGGCTGGGGTGTGCGGCACTGGCAGTAACGATAATAGCAAGCGGTTTGCTATTGCGTTATGACAAATAGGTCGACAACCGAACGCAGATGTGTTAACATGATATCTTCTAAACGGAGGTATCATGGAAGATTTACTAGTACACATCGGGCAACTAAACACATTCAAGAAACTGGAAGGAGATTACATATTCCATTCGACTGATACAGAGTTTTGGAAGGACCAAGGAGTCGCATCAGTCGAGCAGTTCGAACACTGGATAGTGAAAAGAAAGTACGATAGTGCATACAGGGCACGCGGCCACAGAGGTTTCTTTCCTTTCGATCTTGATCAACTTACCACAGCAGAGCTCGAAGTGGAGCTCACAAAATTACAGGCAAGCAAGCATGGAAAACTATAATCAAGAAGTACTAGACGACGAGTGTATCGAGATCAGCGACAAGCTGATACAATTACACACAGTACCACAAGCCAGATTGTTACAGATGCAAAAGCGTTACGGCAACAAAGTTGACAGCGACGACGACCTGAGCAACGACGGTTACTACACTGCCGCCAGTCGTGCTATCGATAAGGTGATACGGTACCGCGAGCTAAATCCAGACTCAATTAAATCAGGACCAGACTTGCTGGAAGGTGCCAAGGTTGCCGCTGTCGGCGACACCGTAACATGCCCGCAGTGCAAGAGCAAGTTCGATAAGAAGAATACAAAACATGTATTCTGTAGCAATGCCAAAAGCAAAAGTGGTGGCAACTGCAAGGATCGATACTGGAACCTCAACGACCCAGCACGCAAAGAAAGACTTGACAACAGACACGAGAACTTTGATGCGTGATGCACACGTTGGCTTCTTTGTGGTCATGTCAGTGCTGTTTCCATTGGTACTGGTGTTGATGGCAGTACATTGGATACTAGGAGCATTTGGCACGGGTATACTGCTGGCAACGGCTTACAAAACCGACCAACAGGAATGGGCACAGTTAGGTATGATAGCTGACACACGAATAATTACCGTTGCAGTATTGATAGGTGGAACACTACTGATACTGGCACAAAGTTTCGGTTGACAGGTGGGCGTAAGTGTAGTATAGTGTACACATAACCAAAAGGAAAAACAATGACCGTGACAACAATGGTGTGGTTATTGATATTATATTTGTTCGTAGGAATGATGTATGCAGTATTTCAAACACCACAACGCAAAGACACAAAACGATTCGTATACTGGCAGTTCGCATTATACACCATGCTATGGGGAGTACGTGTAGTATACAGACGACTTCGCAAAAGCTTAAAGACAATCCGTAAGGGGTAAGCATGCCACTCAAGAAACCGACACTGTGGATTCGTGTCCGAGAACGATATTACAAATGGAAGTTGGATAAGATGCGAAATAAAGAAGACAAAAAAAGGTAGCACAAGTGCTACCTTTTTGTTATACTGTAGTGTGCTAAGGAAATACAAACCCTGCCACTCCCCACACTCCATTTTCAAGCATGACTCTAAACTTGATGCTTGTTTCCAGTGTCCGTACTCCATTAATTAAGGTATACTCTTGTGTGATAGCAGGTGCGCCAGTTCTTACAACTTCTCTATCAATTGCTTGGTATCCTTCCGCTAAATCCTTTGGAAAAAAGTCAAAGTCAGTATTCCCTTTGTACTCTTCTTGTGTGCGTCCGTAACGTGCAGTAAACTCGGCATTGATCTGAATCATGACAAATGTATTGTCCGGACCCGGGCCTTTGATCCATGCTGGTATAGGCATTCCTATCACAAAGTCTGCATATATTTGACTAGGCTTCCTTCTCGACTGGTCTCTGGCTGTCATGTTTGCAAGTTGTATTGATTGCATTGTGTTGAGTTTTGTTAATGCTTTGTTCTCTTCTTCGAGCCTGTCTATCCTTTTATTTTGATTAGCATTCACTTGTATTTGTGATTGAATAAAAACGGATAACTCGTTTGTTTGATTGCTAGACTGCTGACTCTGTAGTCCGAAGTAGGCTGCCAATGCAATACCTGCAAAGCCAATCAGCGCAACTATAAGCTGATAGAAGTTAACATTGCTCGCTTGCACAGTGCTGGCCACATGCATGCCGTCTGGTGTTTGTTGTTGATTGTTTAGCATTGCGTTGGTATCATCCTTGTTGGGTATTGTATATAATACTCACTATTTATCGAGTAAAATTAATTCATAATATATGTTGACAACGAGGGCAACCGCGCGTATACTGTACACAACAGTTAGGAAACGAACAAACATTTAAACAAAAAGGGCACAGCAAATGACAACTACAAGCACAGCAACCAGAGCACCACTAACGCACAGCAACATTGAACGTTCGACTTCACGTGTATGGAAAAAGATGTTCCTCAACAATGTTGCCAAGCAATGCAAAGAAGCCGGCTACGATGTTATTAAAACCACCGACTCGTTGGTAATTGGCATAAAGGAAACGGATCAATTGTTTCTTACTGCGCTACGCGGCAACAACGGTTGGTTAACAAGATACGATAGAAGGCTGTTTGATGAGAACGCTGACTAAGTAATAAAAAGGAATGGTTGACATTGAGCAACCATTCCGTGTATACTACGCACACTAGAGGAAATTCCGTATGCAACGTAAATTTGATAAGTTCTATAAAACAAGCATGATGATCATGGTAGCCATTATAATATGGCTCCTGTGGAGATGCTGTGGCGGGATAGGCGGAGGTGGCCAATGCGATGCCATCGGTGCTGTTGGTGCTGGACCCGGTCAGAATACAATTGTGTATGTTCCGATGTATGCGCCACTTGCTGACCCCGACAGCATACCAATGAACCAACCCAAGGCTTGTGAACCACAAGACATCCAACGCTTCAAGGAACGTGGCATGACGGGAGTGTTGCCATGCAACGGTGCACCAACAGGCCTATACCAGTTTGATGAGCCAACCAACTTCGAACAGCAGTTTGGACCCGGAGCAGGCTTTTACGACACACCCGGCTCACTGGGAGACCCTGTGGAAGTATCGGCACCAGTCACATTATACTTGTTTGTTGGAGCCATTGCAACCATTATTGTTTTGAGATTATTTAGGAAATAGGTAGACACACAGAGTAAACACTGTATACTAAGCACAAGTTAAGCAAAGAAACGAAACGAACACACACAGTCCAGGAGACAAATATGAAAAGTTTAAGAAAATGCGCATTAACAATCGGCCTCATGGTAAGCATGGCGGCGGCACAAGCCAGTATCATAGGTAGCAACGACATCGACTTCGGCGCCAGTAAAATTACAAAGACTGGCGGCGGCTGGAGCATAGGTAAGCACGAACAATGGGGTGAGTTGTTCGATCAGAAGGACAAAACAGGCATCAACTTCGATCGTGACTTGAGCTGTACCGATCATAATCAGTGGGGAAGTTGCATAGCACTTGGCAATGCAGGTAGCAGTATAAGTCACGATCCGATTGTGATCGACATTGTATTCCACAAGGAGTGGGACATCACATCACACAAACCAATTCATCATGACATTAAATCTTGGAACTTCAAGTTCTTTGACATCGATGACATTGAAGTGAACAAGAGCGCCGGCAGCTTTGCAAATGTTATCAACGCTAAGTTCTTTGTCACTAATACCAAGAACCAACCTTGGTTGAATTGGGACGGCGACTTCCGATTAAAAGAAATTGAGATGCACGGTACACATTCATCGATAAGCCGAGCAAGTGATACACCACCAGTTGAAGTATCAGCACCGGCCACACTAGGACTGCTGAGCCTAGGTAGCATGCTACTGTTACGCAGACGCGTCTAACAGCGCAACAAGCTACAACAAAGGTTGCCACAGTGCAACCTTTTTTTACGAGTTGTGATTCGAGATCTCGAAATCTACCTAGCACGAAAAAATAGGTCACCGAGAATACAATCTCAAAACAGGTTTGATTTCTAATCTTCTTGTGCCAGAATCTACTGTATAGGCCTAACGGCCTGCCTGCCTTTGATACTGCACAGTGCAACTCTTTGCTTGATACTGCACAGTGCGACATGTTGCACACGATTGCAAGCACAGGTTGACACACCCGTGCAAACCAGTTACACTTTACACAGTTAACACAACAGGAACACAACATGAAAACAAAAACACGATTTGTATGGCAAGACGAGAAAAGCTTGTCAAGGTGCGAGTATACCACACGCACCATACCAGTCATACCACCAGTGGGGTGTGACATAATAGTAAAGCTGCCACTGGGCGACGACCCTGAAATGCTGGTGCTGGTCAAAGTGCAGGCCACTGTAACAGAAACGTCCATTGATTACACTCGCAATGAGATAATGGTTCGCCTAGAAGATATTTCAGATTAAGGTAGACAGTGATAGTGACCACTGTTATACTGTACACACAAACAACAAGCGAGAACAACATGACGCGAAGCACACAGTTACAAAAGCGAATGGAAGAACTTACCGAAGCACTCGAAATTGCAATCCAGGAAGGCAACCAGGGTGAAGCTGAAGAACTGTACATGGAAGTAGAAGAGTTGTCAAGAGAAATTGAGGAGAGCTTCTAATGGGGAGCCACGAACTGATCGGACAAATTTATCAGTGCCGAGAAGATTTGGCGTGGGCTGTCTCCCGCAACAACGTAGAAAAAATCGGCGAGATAAGAACTAAAATAAATGGGCTAGAAGCGGAATTAAGTTTAATCGCCGCCCGCAAGTTCATGTCACGCCGCCCACCTTTCCGCAACGCCTTCCAGTAAAATTCCAGTAAAAATAATTCTATTCTTTTTGCAAATAGTGCTTGCAATACAGTAGCAACGTGCTATTATACACACAAGTTAAAGCAAACAAGCGAGAACAACATGACACTAACACAAAAGGCTAATTGGCTACGCAAGAACATGGGCGCAAAAACGACACTGAGCGCAGAGGACACTATTTTTGTAAATAATGTGCTTGACACTGCTGACAACACTTTTTTGCAACAAATTGCTAACATGGACATTAAATTCCTAAGTTCATTAGCAAGTATTCGTTTAAAAAATAAATGCAAATAATGCTTGCAATACAGTAGCAACGTGCTATTATATACACAAGTTAAAGCAAACAAGCAAAACGCATTAACTAGCTAGCAAGCAAATTAAAGCTTGCAATGCGCTAACAGTGTGTTACACTACACACACTTAAACAGTTATACAAAACGGGATGCACACTATGTTACAAATAACATTACAAACAGTTTTTAACAAAGCGCAAGCTAACATTACAAACGGGTTTATTGAAGACGGCATTACACTGCTACAAACGTACAGCATGCTTGTAAACACTGCTAACGCAGACGTAGAGCTAGAAGACAGCATTGTAACAGTTAACAGCGGCGACATTAACGCTGACGACATTAAAACGTGCATAAAACTAGAGCTTGACACTATGCTGTGGGAAGAGCTATACGAAGAACTAGAAGAAGAGGGACTTGTGCTAGTGTATTAATTTAAAATAAAATGCAAACAATGCTTGCACATTGCAAGCATTGTGCTATACTGTACGCACATTAACAAAACGGATGCAAACACTATGCAAGCAACTAAAACAGCAACACGTAAAAACTTAGCAAACTACAGCAATTTAGTTTACACAAACAAAATGCGCTGTGGCGACGGCGACGAGATGCACTACACTGCAACATATAAAAGCAAGCTTGTCAACATAATAGTTAAAAATAGAATAGTTATTAAAGCCAGTCACTAACACAAAACGCTTGCGCTTGCAAGCGTTTTTTCCCGTTTAAAAAAGGTTGCAACCAGGCATCCATTGTGTTACAATTATAGTAACAAACCCCACCTCCGGGAAGGGGCCTCGCTCATTTAAAACTTCCCAGTGGTACCTCTTTCTGTCCACTTGCCGGGACCAGATCCTCGCACCAGATTCACCTTCGCAAAATTCCAGTTGCGATCTTCAAACCAAAACCTCACAGAAATTTCGCAGAGTTGTCTCCAAAATTTGCCTATAGACGCGGGCGCCTTGAGAGACGAGCGGTGGGTGTGGTTCTGGTAACACTCGCAATCAGCTTGTGTACCACAATCTCTTGATCAGCTTACACTTGGGTCAGGAGGTTGATACCGCACAGCACACAAGCACACAGACACACAGCGGCAGACAAACGGGCAAGGCAAACGCCTGTGCCGCCGTTAGTATTCCAAACGCGCGAGGCAGAAGTGGAAAGCAGAACGGCACAGCCAAACGGCACAGGCGGATGCCCGTCTTAGACGGCGACTGGACAGGCGTTACCAGTAACCCCAACCAGTAACCAGAATGGCAGGCCAGATCGTGGTGCGAGGATGGGCGGGACAGAAGTGTAAACCAAAACGGCACAGGTGGACAACATGGCAGGCCAGATCGTGGACCCAAAAAAAAGCAGTTCGCTACCGTTCCTGTCTTGCGAAAAGAGCGCGTGCGAACTGCCGTTGACGCTTGGTTAACAAAACCAAGCAAGTAGAATAAAACACAAGCCACGTTTGCCACACCATGAAAGCAACCGCCGCTTGTGATAACATTTTAGGATAACAAAGTCTGGGTCACTACTCCTGTTCTCTGATTGCGGAAACCACACGCCAATCCTAATTGTTTACTTGAAACTTGTTGCACTAAAAGTAATTCTAAAACACAACCTTGTTTTTGGTTTTTTGTTTTTGGTTCTTGGTTTTGGAATACTGTCCGGCCTGTTGCGCTTGCCCCTGTACCACGCCTAGCAAACCTGTTTCGCAAACCTGTACCGCAACCTGTGTTTCGCAAAAATGCTTCGCAAAAGTATTGCAAAGTTAGTGCTTGCAATGTGCAAGCACTATTTGCTAAATGTTACGCTATTATGTGCTTAAACAGTGTTAACAGTGCTTGCTTGTAGCTGTCTTTTATATACACCCCTTCTGCTACATAAACACCGTCAATTAGTGTTAAGTTAAAGCTTGCAACGTCTTCGTCTTCGTCGTCTGTTTGCGCATCGTTAAATATGCTGTCGCAGTCACTATAAAACCCAGTGCCGCCCATTGCAATGCCTGCTAAGTTGTATGCATCGCAGTCTTGCTTAAAAGTAAAATATTCGCGCATAGTGTTTGCTTCCTTTTTGTTAGTGTAGTGTATTGTAACACAGTGCTTGCACATTGCAAGCACTATTTGCATTTAATTAAGCACGCTTTTTGCTAGCTATAATACTTTTAAACACGTTTTTAACTGTTTGCAAGTGCGCACTTTTATTGTCTATAATAAACCCCTCTATGAGGCCCTGTTTATTAACAATAAACTGCGCTACGTCTGCTTGACAAGGGCCGTCTTGCAAGAATAGTCCTATGTCGTCATTCATGATAGGAGTGCCTAGCGGAAGCGTAAGTGCAGTGTTGTGCGAGTTAGGAGTAAACATATACTTTGTAAATTGCATAGTGTATTGCCTTTTTTGTAGTTGCTAGTGTTGCAACGTTGTGTGCGCATTATTGCGCGTGTTTGCTAGCGTGTAACTGTACACGTTGTGTTGCACGCTAGCTGTAAGCTGTTTTGCTTGCTTTGCTTATGTTGTACATTATACATTGCGCGTTTAACATTGCAAGCTTTATTTTAGCTTTTTTTACGTTTAATGCTTTTTGCTGTTTTTGCGCTTTTTGCGCTTTGCTTTAATATGCGTATACTATAACAGTTTAAAAACATTTGTACAGTACTACTTTGTTATAAGTTATAACAAAAAGTTATAACGCTAATTTGCATTGTTGCTGTTTTTATGTTAAACGCGCATGCGCGTTTTATTAATTATAATGCGCATAAATTAATTTAAAATAAATGCAAATAATGCTTGTGTTATGCATGCAACGTGCTATTATGTACAACATAAGCAAAGCAAGCAAATAACTGCTTGTTACAAATAAAAGTAGTAAACACTATGCAAACAATTACATTAAACAACGTAAATTACACTACTGCACAAATTGCAACACATTACAACAATGCACAAATTAACAGCGTACAAGTAGCGCAAAACACTTGCAATGCTGTGCAAAACATGCACGCAAACGCTGTTACTACTTTTGCAAATGTAGTGCAAGTTACTAAAGTAACTACTAGCGCACAACACAAAGCACTTACAATTTTAAAAGTAAGCAGTGTAAATGCACTGTTTAGCAGTAGCGCATTAACGTATGCTAATGCAGTTAAAAACAGTGCAAGCAAGCTTGCTGTAAACAACGCTAACAACGTGCAAAACTTTGTAGCAAGCAAAGCTAGCTTTACGCGCACAAACATTGCTAGCATAGCGCACAGCAACAAAACAAGCGCATTACAAATTGTGTACTTAACTTTTAGCAACGTGCGCAGTGCAAACAAAACATTTTATGTGTGCGCACAAACTTTGCAAGTACTGTGCAAAAATACAGTAGCGCAATACTTAACAGCAAGCGCAAGCAAAGCACTTTTAAATGTTAGCAGTACAGTACACAATGTAACTAACAACGTAACGCACAGCGTGCATACGCGTAGCGTAAACATGCACAACGTGCTAAGCATAACAGCAAACAAAACAACAACAAGCAATTTAGCATTAATTGCATAAGTTATAACTAAAAAGCATAAGCACGCTAAAGCGTGCTTTTTTGTGCGCACGTTTTGCTTATAACTAAAAAGCATAACACATAATAAAAAGTGCAAAATTTACATGCTAAGCATGCTGTACAGCAAAATGCAACCTTTTTTTTGACCGCCGCCAACTGCGCCCCGCTTTTTTCAAGTTGGAAAAGGGTCGGGTCACTCTTGGGTCCACGCTTCATCCAACATGGCACCCCAAGAATTTTTTTGCGCGTTTTTTTCGCTTGACAAACGGTGTCGGCACCATGTACACTAGATTGCATAACATTCACGTTCATCAAGGAAACCACGTGCGACTAACACACCTGTACATCCATTATCGTCCCGCCACCACCATGTTTG
>Ga0306872_100217_pt1 | contig 24456 bp, 30 predicted proteins | sample AntRauMeHopE1498_FD_190455 | JGI IMG/M metagenome (GOLD analysis project Ga0306872, IMG submission 190455) | Saline lake microbial communities from Rauer Islands, Antarctica - Metagenome Hop E1 #498 (v2) (version 2) | ecosystem: Environmental > Aquatic > Non-marine Saline and Alkaline > Saline ...
AATGACAAGAATCTTTACCTTATCTCCTTCATCCCAGTCATTAGTGACACCCTCAACAGAGATACCATTAAGCCATCGGTCTCCCTTTTGGAACTCGTCACCATTGATGTCTGTTAGTGTGTCTTCTTCTGGGGCGATACCTAGACTCTCGAAGCTGTATTCTTTACCAGTCTTCTTACTGATACCTTCTCGTAGTTGTCGGTTTACCTTTGCAATTGTTACAATCATAATTTATATATATACTTTTAATTCTTCTACTGCTTCTTCAAACGTTGCTCCTAGCTTCATTATAAAATCTATAGTATTACCTTTGGCTGGACACCCATAGCATTTGAATCCCCCTGTTGGAAACAGGTTACAACTCGCTGTGTTTTCTGCATGAAAGGGACAAAGTATTTTTACTTTCCTATTGAGCCTAGTGTCACCCACTAGCTTATGAATAGGTACTTCTCTACACCTTATTATCAGTTGGTCATCCATATTAGTAATCGTCTTCTGGGTCGTAAGCTTCCCCTATAACTCCAGTGTCTACGTTGATTCTATAAAATGCTTTACGCATAGGGCCCTTGTTTTTCTGCACGTCAACCTCTATCCCATTGAGCTCCTCATTAGGGTAGAGCATGACAGCTATCTCGCTGTCCTGTTCCAACGAGCTAGAGCCCTTAAGGTTCTTGATGGTTGGTCTAGTACCAGCTTGTACTGCACCTCGGTTGATGTGTGAAATAACTATAACTATCACACCATTCTGTTCGGCACAGTTCTTTAGCTCGTGCATCTTCTCAGAGATGAGTGCTTCCTTATTCGCCGCCCCTCGGATGAGGTAGTCCATGTGGTCGATGATAACCAGCCGTACACCAAAGAGTCTTTTGGCTCGTATGATTGTCTTCTCCAAGTCACGGACTGTGGGCTTAGACATGTAGATAGGTAGCTTTGAGAAGTCAATCGCCGCTTTCCCCCACTCTTCTTTAGAAGTAAACTGCATTGCTTCCTGAGTCTTAGCCAAAAGAATCTGTAGCATCCTCCGTCCTAGAGAATATACACCACGTTCAATTGGTAAGAATAAAGTAGGGATGCCCTGCTCTGCAAAATCCTTGACCATGTTCAAAGAGTGTGTTGACTTACCTGAGTTAGTTTCTCCTGAGATAACCACAAGGTTGTCCCGTTCCAACTTAACTCCAGGGAGTAAACGTGTCTCCAAGTACTCCATCGGGTCTGTTAAGATGTTGTCAATGACATCACCCAACCCAGAGAACTCAGACTTATACAAGAACGGTGACTCTATCAGTAACTGCCTGACCTCATCATCCGTATGTTTCTGTATGTATTCGTTGGCATCTTTGAAACCCTCAGGGTAGAGCACATTCTTGCACTTGTCTAACCCGATTCGTTGTGCCAACTCCTTCGCTGATGTTTGTCCTGCATCGTCGTTGTCGTAAGCAATATAAATTGTTCTTAGTTTGTCAAGGGATTCAATCCAAGTTCCATAGGAGTTAGCACCAGACCCAGGGGAAATTACATTCTTAATCCCTGATTGCCACAAACTCATACAGTCAAACTCTCCTTCTGCAATTGCTATTGCGTTCTTAGACTTTGCTATTTCAAACGACTGGTCGTTAAACAGCCATTGTTCAGCGTTAGGTTCACTTGTGTATCGTATATCCTTAGGGTAAAGGAACCGATACTTAATGTTGATAAGCCCTCCGTCTTTGTAGTGGGGTATACTCACAGCTTTCTTCTGTGAATCATAACCTAGGTGGAAATGATTGATAGTTTCTTCTGTGAACCCCCGTTCTTTTGTGAGATAATCCCAAGCAGGGCTACCTCGTAGTTTGTTAATCATCACCTCAACCTTCTTAGGGTCTGGCTTTGTATAATCTACTTTGAGATTTTGCTGTAACGATTGTATCTTACTTGTTAAGTCCATTGGTACATTGTATCCTATTAAACTAATAAACCTCGTGGCGGTGCCATTCTAGGCTTCTCAGAGCCTTCTAGAACTCAACACCACTACCCACATCCATCACTTCAAGACCTAGTTCTTCCCACATTCTGATAACTTTTGGACGGTCATCAATAACCAGGGTAACATTCATGTCTTTAAGATAGGTGTTGTAGATTTGTTCCTTAACAATAGTGTCATCACGGGTGTCTCCCTTACGTCTCATGAACATCATGAACGGTGATGACAGTGGAACGTTCTTACGTAGCCACTCTTTTGTTACTTGTTTGTAATCGTCTGGTCGGGCGGTCACAAAGATAATCTTCTTACCTTGTGCTTCAAGTTCTTGGAGATGACCGTACACCTCTTCACGTACTGTGTCCTTATCCATCTCACTAAAGAATCCTTGCCAGTCCTTAGTCTCTCCCTTCACATAGTGTAGTCTATGTTTGATATCAGCAATTGTGCCGTCAATATCACAGACCACAACATCTCCCTCTACTTTCTTTAGACCATACTGAATGGCCATGTGGTTGATAACGTCAGCACCAACACTCTTGTCTCGCTGACTGTCTCTTAGTATACACGTTTCTACGTCTGTGTCAACCTCTTTGATAACAAACTCTACCATATTTTCTTTGGCAACTTCTCTCCACATCACCTCGTTCTTAGGATTTATGTTGCAGTCATCCACTACAACATGAGGTTTACCTGAGGCAAATAAGAAGCTTACTATTTTCTTCTCTAGTGCTACTACTATCTTCTCGTTCTTAGGGGAGTACTCACCGTAGTTAAGCATTTCTCTGAGTAGGTCACGGTTGACCCTTGGTATACCTAGCTCCTTAGCTACTGTGCTCTTCCCTGATGCTGGTAATCCCTTCATCATTACTAACTGTCTGTTCATATGTATCTGCTACGCTTATAGTTCCTAGTAAAATATCTTTATAGATTTGAATTGCTTTCTTGTGTGAAAGATTACACAACCTCTTGAAGTCAAGGGCTGGTACTTTCTTAGCAATAGCCCATATCTCCTCTGTCAACATGTCGTGGTAGGCAGTGTTGATGATACGTGGTATGTGTTCAAGGTCTAGCTTCTTCTCCTCTAATGGTTGCAACTTCTGCATTATCTTCTGCACCCGTGCTAGTGTCATAAACTTATTGACCACCCACATTTCATGGTATGTATCACTGTGCTTATTGTTACCACCGAATGTGATACCGTTGTTCTCTTTGAAATTCTGAGTTACAATTTTAGCATACGTGTTGTCACCGAACTTGTCAATGAACTCCTCGTTCTTTAAGACGATACCTTCACCCTCTACACCAATGGTTGACTTACCAACGAACTCCATCAGTTGTTCTTCAGTTGGATTAGTAATCATACCGTGGTAGTTAGGTGTTCTAATTCCATAGTGCTTAGCGTAATCTCTCACATCATACTTTGGCATACAATCTTCTTTATCTTTGTCTGTAATTAGTGAAATGTCAAACAGATAGAAGTGTTTAAAGTTTGTTTCAGTGTAGTGTATTGTGTGTTTAACAAGCCACTCACCATAAAGTCTTAGTCTTGGGCGTTCAGTCAACAGGGCTTTGATACCCTCATGTCCTGCTACATACTCAAGGAAACCATTGAAGTAATTGTTACCCTCTACTGGATTCATTACGTCACTACACAGTGTGTTGTTACGTGAACCAATAGCAATCTTACCATCCTCTATCCATATCTGGGCATTAGCACCGTCAATCTTTTCCTCTACGTGTACATCACCTGACAATATACCATCGGTCTCCTCCTTTCCTAGACGATGTACCTTAGGGTATCGTTTAAACATACTGGATTATTTCTTAGTCTTAGTAATCTTACGGTACCCTGATACTTGCTCTTCCACATACTCTACCTTAAGAAACTCTTCCAGCTTACTGAGTCGGAACTCAACGCCATCGGTGTATTCTATAAGGTCTGCGATTAGTTTTGCTTGAGCACGTTGATTACCAAGGACTGACTTATGGCCGTCAGACAAACTAGCGAATGTTTCCTTTAGCTTACTGTTGATTGTTGTGTCTATCATAGACTGCACCTGTGGGTTGATTGTGTTCTTCTTATTCATTCCAAACATATTAGTTAATTAAATTATTAAAGGCAGTGGTGTATGCGTCTACTGAGTCCGTGTTCCCTAGACCAGGGGCACTGTTAACCTCTAGTACAAACACCTCTTTCTCCTGATTCATAATGATATCTACTGCTCCAAAGTCTAGCTTCAACGCTTCGATAGCGTCAATTGCTAACTCCTCTATACGTTCTAGTCGCTTAAGATTACCTGTTCGGTAAATCCAATTGGACTCTAGGTTACGAACGTCTGCTTCCTCTCCCTCTATTGTCTCCACCTCACCATCATCGTCAAGTCGGCGGGACTTCTTCTGGTATAAAATAACTTCTCCTCTTAACACATGAACACGGTACTCTCCCCTGTTTTCAACACCTTTGGTATACAGCGGTGCATCTGGGACTTCCACTTGTTCTACGAGTTCCAACTCACCTAGGTGGCCAAGAACTTCTTCTGATAAATCATCATACCCGTGGCCAGCAAGTGTGCCAGCGATATCTGTGAGTACAGCAACATGCTCATGCTCAGTCATATCGACTGGCTTAATCACCTCGATACCCTCACCGCTGTGGCCCGTCAGTTTGTTTCTAACAAAAACGGTAGCACCTTCTTCAATCCAAGTTTGTGCTGTGTGCCTGTCCTCTGTAAAGTCTACAATTGGGACTGCATTTTCATATAACTCTTGAAAGGTCATCAACTTATTGGAAGCTACTGCTACTGCTTCTGGTTGATTGAGCATAGGGACTCCAGCCATTCTCTCTGTACGACGTGAGTTACCCCAGTTAATAACGGTATGCCCTGCTCGATAGCGGTACCTTGAGTTCTCTGTCTTAATAATAACAGCATCAAGGCCAGCTTTTAAAATGCGGGCTGATTGTGAACCTACTTTATACGGATAGATTTTAAACATAATTAGTTTCTTAGTGTGTAATAGACGAGGATAAGCATTGTTAGTAAAAATATAAGCTCCATCTATTGTATCATACTTGACCTTAAAAGTCAAGCTTTTAATTTATAAACTTTAACCTAGTTATAGGCCAGTTAGAGTCAAGGTGACAGGGGGCTTGACAAAAATACAATAGTATGATATACTAGTATTCTGTCCTTTGATTAGGAATAGGGACGAAATTATCGGGGGCGTAGAATCTACTACATAATCTGTGAGACACCACAACCCCAAGTCTTATCTACCTGCTTGTTAGGGTAGACTAGGCACCGCCATGTTCTTCGGAACGGAAAGCGTAGACCTTGAGTGATATTACTATACTCATACTGTTCGGATGGCCGATAGCAGTAGCGTCTACCTAACAAGAAGTGTTCACTGGTAACTAAACATCATACCGACTAGAATAACTTGTGTCCTGAATCATAGTAATCTCATAATAGTGGTACTAATTAACCTTCACCTCATCTCTGATGAGGAAAGAAGTGTATCTAATAATCTTACATAACCCGACTAGAATAACCTATAGCATATAGTAAGGGTATCTTATTATACAACTATCATATCATACTTCTTAATAATATCATCTACATTCAAGGTGTTAGCAGAGACACATACCTCACCCTTAGGTGTATCCTTCCAGTCATTCTCTGGTTTATGATAGTGTCTCCTCTCATCTTGATTGAGGTGTCTCTTCTTCATTGTTTCTTTAACCAAGTCTTTCTTTTCTTTTTGTCCTTGTTCTTGCATCTCAGCTCGCTGTTGATGTCGTAACAATTGTTCTTCTCTGAAATTGTGCACAACTGCCCCCCAGTCATTATTCATATTCCCCAGTCCTACATCAGGCATTTGTATATCATCATTAGGATTCATATCTGTTTGCGTTAGCGTATGTGTTATTAAAGTCCTCCATCGCTTCACACAGTTCAAGCATCTCAACTACATCATCGGGTGAACAGTTCAACTTAGAGATTGATTCCTCTATGGTGTGCTGTTCAGCTATTAGCTCATTATCTTTGTTAGAGTAATTCTTTTCCAATAACATACCGATGTCATGAGAGTTACTAAGAATATCCCTTTGTGTTGAGAGCTTTGCGTGCTTGGTGCACAGGTCTTCTAGTATTCCTCTAACCTTTTCTTGTGCATCAAGTTCGTCCTGCTCATTCTGTCTCTGTCCGAAACCCATAAAGTTTTGCTTAGGTGGTTCCTCTGGGCACAGTCTCTTACTGTCTAAGGGTTGTCGTTCGTCTTGATACTTAAGATACTTCTTAGGTACATAGTACATTACCTTATCAATGTTCACAGATTCAAAGGCGTTCATTGGAATCGTTTTAGCATAAGCTTCAGAGTAGGTGTAGTATCTATTCTCAAGACTTGCATAGTCCTGACGAATTAGCTCTTGTCTCTCTGGTGTGTAAGTCGTACGAACAACAGGCTTTACATCCATAGCTTCATCTACAGGGAAGTCCTGTTGATACAGTTGAGGGTCTCCGATATCATAACTGTAGATTTTCATAGCACTGATGGAATCACCATGCTCAGAAGCAAGGCCGTGGTACTTGCGTGTCTTAACAGTAGTCAATGGTCGTCCTTGGTTGCGACCATAGTAGGTCGATACAACTTGGTCTGTCCCCTTTAGTAGCCTGACAGCAATGAAAGCTATAGGCCCTGTGGTCTCCAGCTTATCTAGCTTGTCGTCAAGGTGACGAGCCATCTCAATAGCAAGACACTCAGAGTCATTGAACTTACCAGCTCTTACTGATACGACTTCTTCTTTACCGTCAGTGTGCACATTGATAGTCTGCACCTCATACTCTGACTTGTACTTATACCCCAGCTTCCCATGAGCAACGTTCATGGTGTGTTGATTATGAATCTTACCGTTGTGCATAAGAATGTAATCAAACTCTAGCTCTGCATGACTGACCCGCATAGGGTGAGTAGTATTTAGAGTGTTTTCTGTTGAGGTAGGGAACCTATGATGAAACAGAATGTTGGATGCTTGTTCCTCCTTTAGGTAGTCAAGCATCGTTGCTTCATCCTTTGAACGCTTGATACCTAATAACATACCCTTATCATCTATCGCTAAGTAACCGTACCCAGCCTTACCTCGGTGGTCTTGCTTCTTGTAAAGCTTTATTACCTGTTGGCCAACAGGCTTACCTTTCTTCGACCATATTGCTATTAGTCCGCACATAGTTTATTTAATTTTAGTATTAGAATAGTAACCGAATAATCTCTTGACATAATCCTGTAGAAGCTGGTCATCTAAGATAGCAAGGAATTCTTGTGGTGTTCCTTTCATAGACTTCAAGTCATTAAACTCCATGACCTCAAGTTTATCTGCTATCGTTTGGTGTAGCCGTAGCCACAGTAGCACCTTACTGGCATCTACTGTTCCACCATGTGACCGTATCTCCAGTGTGCCATGCTTATGCCAGTAACAGTGTAAGTTTACGTTGTGATAACGTGAGTTACAGTAGTCACCACCTGGCTGGCGGCCTTTGTACCATACACTCTTGATATCGTCTTCTGTTTTACAGTTGGCAATATCTGCCAGCTCATAGGAATTACCAAGAGGTATAGAGTACATGTTGCCGTACCTGCGTGACTTAGATACAATGTTCTCCATAACGTCAGAAAACAGAGTGTAAAAGTAAAATGAATTTTGCAACCATTTAAATCGGTCTGGTCTTTCTAACCAGTAGTAAGTGTAGTTGAGTCGTGGCTTTCTTTCTAATTGTACCTTAGAGTAGTAGTTAATGTTCTCTATCTTAGTTCTTACGACACCATCTATACCCTGCAATGTACGGTTGCTTGAAACTATCTCTAGTATTGTAGCTGTGCTAACCTCCTTCTTAATCCTGTTCGACACAGCGATAACCTTTATGTCTAACTTTGGTGCAATCCTCGATGAGCGTAGATTACCACCCTCTTTCTTGCCGTCTAAGTGTATGTGCATAGAAGTCTTTGTGCTTTCTGTTGATGCACCTCCACTGAACAGTATTCCACATGCCCTCTTAACTTCTGCTTCACCTCCAGCACCTTGCAGTGGCTCTGAGACATATTCTCCAGCGTACCTAAGCGGTCGCAACGAACCATCGTGTATAATTTTAAGCTCTCCTTTTAATTTATTTAGTTGCTTCTCTGTTTCGGTAGAGAACTCTATCTCTAGTCCAAACCTTCGTTCTGATTGTAGAAACATAATATTATCTGCGTGCTATGAATCTCTCGTAACCCTCTGGTATTCTGTTCTCCACAGCAGACCAGTGTTTGACAATTCCTGCATCAGTTCTGGCAAAACTAGCCATTGGATTTTTTGATGTCAACCACCGTCTTGAGGCTTCAAGGTTTGTGGCATTTATTCCGTTAGTCCCCAAAGGATTCTGGTCTTTGATAAACTGTTCAAGAATTGTGTAGTTCTCAAGTGCCAGCTCATAGTTGTTGGTGTTGATTGCCTTGCGAACTTTTCGCATGTCGAATCTTTTGATTAGTTCAGCAGAGTAACCTTGCAACTCAATGTCCATAGCATGTCTACCTAGTTGTGATACTAATGACCAAAGAACATAATGTCGTAGCCAGAAGTTACTAGGAACACGGTACTCTATACCGTATGGCTTGACTCGGTACTCACCAGCTCGACCATAGTTTTTCCTGCGTGTAACATTCAAGGGGTCGCGGTCAATCAATACACAAGTGTTACCAAGTACTATGTCCATAACCTGAATTAGTCGGTCATAGTTTTCTGGCTGTACTTTATTACTGGAATAGCCAAGAGCAAAGTGTATATGACCAGCACCTGCTCGGAACCTCTCTCGTAGACCAGTGACCCTCTTAGGGTTTTTCTCTTGAGCACTTTCAGTGGGACTACAACCGAAACGCTTGTCAACATTTGGTGTACCTTTCCAAAGCTCGTCATGTATGACATGGCCGAGTCCGAAATTCAATTCACACTCTGATGCTTTAGCATAGCGATTAGCAATCCCAATACACTTGGCAATCTGATAAGCTGCTGACTGTCTACAATTCTCAGGTTTAGGGTGTAGCTCCAATTGGAAACCATCTCTTGTAACAAACTCGCTTTCCTTTGGTACTACCTCTGAACTAGGTACAACCTTACCGTCTCTTGTAAAGAACAACTCAGGGTCTGAGCCTAAGGACTTGAAACTTCTAAATGATAGTCTCATAAATTTATAAATTATATAATAACATACGTCTACTCCTACTTCCGTTACTTACTTGACTTTAATGTAGCATTTTCTGTTAGCGAAGTCAAGTCTTTACAGGACTTGAGACTACACATCAACACTTTGCACCTCGAAGATTCGCTGTTGATAAGTCAAGCCGTTCTCTGCCCGTGAAAAATCATGGCTTGATACTTGGACAATGCTTAATCTAGTAAAGAGCTCCTTAGAATAGTCCCCTCAGCATATCACTACAGAAGTATGAGTAGACGTACGTTAATAAATCTTAATAACTGTTAATAATTGGTCGGTGTTTCTTACAATGCTCCTTCAATCTTTCACCTGCAAAGTATACACATGCTTCTATGACAGCATCATCATGAACAGAGAAAAATAGTTTCTCTTCAAAATATCCTGCCCCGATTTCCATGTTGTAAATTCTTTGATACTCTTCTTCACTTACATGATACAACTCTACATCATGCGTCTTGCCTTTTTTGTTTTGAACTAACGCTGGGTAGGCTCCCATAGAATACAAGTCACCAACTACTGTACTTTTGTCAAGCATTACAGCTTCACTAATCATACCATGATTGTACTTGTCTTTTTTTAAGCTACCGTAAACTGCTATAATTTTCATTTTAAAATGGGATTCTTTTTAATTTATAAGCGGGGTCTACAAATTTCTGGTACCAGTCGGTCATTGCTTGGTGGTCTGGTGTTAATACTACCACACACAACTGATTACCGCCAGTGCCACCCCAACCACCGTGGTTGATATTTCTGTTTGCTTTAGTTCTCATAACAGAACCAAGTTTCAGTTCTCGTATGAGGGCAATAAACTCTTTGCATTTGTACGAAGCATTATCTTCTACAAATGTCATAACAACATATGTGTGTGCACTAGCTTCTCTCCTGCCGATAATATACTTTTTCAGAACCTCTATTGCTTCTCCTTTTACACCCTCTGCAAATCTAAGGCCACAGCACATTGTGCTCATTCCAATATTCATACTCTAATATTTTGTTTAGTTCTCAAGAACCCAGAAGCTACAACCGTTTCGCAAATGAGCTACTACGTGTTTGTTTCTAAGTTCATAACTAACTACCTCAGCTCGACCAACCAAAGTTCTGATAAGTGCTACAACTTCTCGTGACGGCTCATGGTTTACTGTTTTCATCAAGTGCAAAATTAAACGATACTGTTAATCCTTCTTTTGTTACTTTATGTCCACAAACCCAGTTTATACCTAGTTCAGGCCATATTATACCTACAGTTACCAGTGTACTAACTAGAATTTCCTCAAGCTCTTCTTCTTTATGTAACTCAGCTTTAATCTGTAGCTGTACATTGTTTTCTTTACCTAGTCCTACATCATCATACGATTCGCGGTCAGCCTTTTTTACGTCTGCCCAATAACCTGTACAATCTATAACAGTACACCCGCCTACCAGCCTGCTGACAGCACTTGCTACGTTTTCTATGGCTAGGTGCTTACTATTAAAGTTTTTATCCGAACTACCTATGTCCAGACTGTACATTACTTGGCTACGTTGGTGTGTTTTTATCATATGATAATCTTACACTACTTCACTGATAAATGCAACCCTAAGACCCCACTACTACACCCGACTTTGTCCGAGTCATAGAAAAGAACGTTTTTCGCTTGTGGCTATCGTAGAATCGCAACGTTTTGTCGCTGTTCACCTTAGTAATAAAAGCATACCGATACTTTTGGCCTAGTTCCCGAAACTCACCAATAATCTGTTTGATAGTGTACCCCGTCATTTTTCCTTCTGGTTGTTTGCCGTTGTTAGAATAATACAGAACATAACAAAGCGACTTTGTTTTAGACTGGCGTTCAGACAAGTTCGCATTTGCGTTTGCTAGTGCATTTTCTAAGTTAAAATGTGACATCTTAATTTAGTTTAATTTATAATACGTGTATATATACACGTTTAAACATAGGATAGTTATTTATTTTATTGTCTTATATTGACCATTCTACTTATAGCAGGAGTCATATATATATTTGTATTACTGGCTTTTCACTGTAAAGCCTAAACATTCCTATGCTTAAACGTGTAGGCGATTCACAGAATCACCCATACGTTTTGTTGTACTAATTGTTTTTTTGTTACCTTTTAACACGTATACAGTACCCGTGAGAGCCTGTAGTTTCTATGACATGCTACTCATGTATCAATACTAACAGTTAGTTTTTTTTGTTAGTTTATTATTTTTACTTGTAAGATAATAAATGTATACGTAAACGTATAGCGAACCGCATTTGCTACCTGTTAGGGTAGCTAGTGTTTATGTTCACCTGCACTATCGCTGGTCACGTCACAATGTAAGCATTATGCAATAGTGTCGCTGGCGGGTAGTAAAGTATTATTATCAATTGTATTTAAATACAAACAGTTTAATAATAAACTAACTTTTTTTGTTACATTCTACTCAGTTTGGTGTCCCTTTATATTCTAGCCTACAAAGCTACAGAATATATTACCGTGGTGTAAATATGCCTATTCTTTTTATGTATGATTTTATAAATTACCGTACTCACAATATAACAACGGTTATAATATTTCGCTTTATGCCTTAGAAACTGTTTACATGTAACCCACTTAGTAGGCCGTTACTTTATAGTATCGCGTAGCTAGTAGGCTACGATGTCTATATTTTACTTTTTGCGCTCAGTCTCGTATCCCTTTAAGGGTGTAGCCTATACGGCTACTGTACGATTCTTTTTTATTTTCAATTGTCGTGTGATAGAATCAGTACCTTGCTTAAAGCGTGGTTTTCACCGTTACTGATTCGTATCTGTAAACATCTTATCATAGTTTTTTCTTCTCGTAACTATGCATGATGCCTTTTTTATGGTCTAATTTTTAAAGTGTTGAAATTCACTAGCGTATTGTACTTTGTACCGTACACCATAGTATTTGCAACGTATTGCATATACTAGGTATAAACTACTTTTGGCGGTCGTTCGTTTCTGCTATGTCACTATACTATCATACTCTCATTTATGTGCAACTATGCAAAGTCTTAAATCTGTGTTATAAGTGCATTTGCTTCGAGCAGGGCTTCAATACGTGACGTTTGATATATAGTTTCCTGTTTTTCTGCTACTATTTCTAGCGTTCGCATCTCTACCCAAATGATTGTCAAGCACTTATAGTCACACGCTACAGTCTTCGATTCTACTCGTTCCACTGTTATGCTGTTATCGTACGTTGGTAGCACTATCATATGACTGTACTCACGCCATAGTATGACGGTAACCAGTGCCAGTATGATAATCACCAACGGGTTTCTATATGTCCAGCTTCCTCTCACTGTTTCAATGTACTTTTTTGCTTTGCTCATGGTCATGTTTGATTATTTGATAACCGTTCATAGCCCTGCCGACTATCTTACAGGATACTTTTTTATAAGTCAAGCCTGTAGTATTTGGCGGTCATTGCTCCTTATCCCCTAGAGAGAGTGTAAAACATATCAACGTATTGCATCATTGTTATATCTCCTCTCTCCAGTGCTTTATCCAGTCCCTGTACTAGCCTGCTGTTCAGTGTCTCGTTACTCATGTATATATTTGTTATTTGTTATAGATAGTCTCTGCTATCACTCCTACACCTTACGCTATAACCTTATGATTGTACATGGTAGTTATCCACAGTTGAATACACCTTATATATATGTAATCAATCAGTGTAGCTCATTACCTCTATAGTATATACCCATCTCCCTCACTACACCATAAAAGAAATAACTTGTCAAGTTTATACTGCCCCATATAGAATGCAACGAATAACTGCATCTGTCAACATTGACTACCACAGATTGTGTGTCATAATTAGGCCATGATTTCTCGTCATGTCAAGGACGGGGGGGTACGGGGGTAACGTCGTGGAATATGTATATAACTACCCCTAACAAATTTTGTATGATTTAACGATTTTTGAATCTAACATGTGGGGGATACAGTCTAACTGTGGGGGATACATAAAAACTACATGTGGTATAGGTAAATGTATAGCTCTGTAAGGCCACACAGTCAATCCTAAGAGGTGTTGGGAACAAACAGGTACAATGTATCCAGATGCCCTTACCGCCCGCTTAAAATCTGCCTATTGACAAGAATATAATAGTATGTTATAATGTTTAGACTTAAAATAGATAATAAGTAAAACAAGTAGTTCACTACAAATTAGATTAAGAAACCATAATCATATGGAGAACAAAACTAGGGAGAAGGAGGCAAAGCCTCGGCGTAAGCCAGTTCCTATCATAATTCCCAACGCAGAGAGCCTCACACCTGAGGAACTTTCCAAAGCAAAGCATGCTGAGAAGATGCGGAGGTACATGGCAAGGAAGAGAGGAGAAGAGAGAGGAGAGGTAGAAGAAGTAGACCCTGGACAGACCAAGAAGACCAAGCAGGAGATAATGAAGCTTGACACCAACGAGATGATAGCATTAGCTAAGGATACAAGGAATGTGTCCCTTCAAGTGCTAAACATGAAACTCTTGGAGCTAAGTCAGGACCCAGTAGCACTATCGAAGATAAACTTGGCCACACTTGCAACAACCTTTGGTATTATGTATGACAAGGGTCAGTTGATGGATGGACTAGCCACATCGAACATAGCTATACATGCAAAGATAGATTTAACCATGTCATCAGAACAAGCGATGTCTGAATTAGATAAGATGCGTGAATCTTATACAGAGGAGAATAAGTAAACCATATGGAAGAGAAAGAGAAAATAGATTTGGACGTAGATAGCATCTCGGAGTTTGAACGCAGAAAGCAATTGTATCTAGACTGGTTAAATGAACCAGACCAGAAGGTAAGGTTGCTAGAACGTGCAGAGTACAACAAGATTGCTATAGAGCAGCCGATGGCTCAAGGTTTGATATACAAGTCTTGCAAGAACCTGGAGTCACCAGCCGACGGATGCATTTTCTTTATTGAAAACTTCTGTTGGACATTCGACCCTCGAAGCAAAAATAAATTCTTACCTGTGGTACTCTTTGATTATCAGAAGGATGCAATCAGATATATCATAGACCACATGGATAGAGGAGTAGACTTTCTAGTAGAGAAGTCTCGTGACATGGGTGTGTCATGGATGCTAGTCTATGTGTTCCTATGGTATTGGACTTTCCATGATGGTATCAACTTGCTCATGGGTTCTTACAAGGAAAAGCTTGTAGACGATGGAGTCAACCAAGATGCTTTGTTTGGTAAGATAGAGTTCACACTTAAGAACTTGCCCAAGTGGTTAATGCCAAGAGGGTTCTCTTACAGAAAGCACAGACTTAAGCTGAAACTAATTAACCCAGAGAACAACAACATTATATCAGGAGATACAATGAACCCAAACTTCGGACGAGGTTCCCGTAAGACAGCCATCTTCTACGATGAGCTAGGATTCTGGGACACCGCTAAAGAGTCATGGGAATCAGGTGGACAGACGACATCATGTCGTATAGCCAACAGTACTCCCAATGGTAGAGACTTCTTTTGGATGCTAAGGTCAGGGACAATCAATGTTCTTTCATTGTTATGGAAGCTACATCCGCTTAAGGACCAGACTTGGTATGACTTTGAGAAGACTCGTAACACAGAAGAGAACATGGCCCAGGAGATTGACCTCAGTTATGAGAAGTCTCTAGCTGGTAAGGTTTACCTAGAGTGGCAGCCTGAAGTAGGTCACTATGAATACAACGAGAGGTATCCTCTCTATGTAGGATGTGACTGGGGAAGAGAAGATGGAACAGCAATCATATGGTCACAGTTGGTAGACGGAAAGCTACGGATAGTAGATACTTTTTATAAGACTGGAGAGACCATTGACTTCTTTGTTCCGTTCTTCACAGGCATAGTTCCTTCAGATGAATACCGATACAACAAAAAGGAGATAGAGAAGATTGAATCACACAGAGGCTGGAAGCGTGGTACAGTGTACGGCGACCCAGCAGGAAGAAATCAATCATCAGTAACAAACCAAACTGTGTTCTCTATCCTAAAAGAAAATGGCATCTACGTGAACTGGAAAGACAACTGGAAAGTATTTGCAACAAGAAAGACAGCAGTCAAGATGAGAGTAAGACAAGGTGTTGAGCTAAACAAGAACCCAGACAATGAATACTTTAGTATGTGTATAGAACAGGCCGCTTACCCAAAGGTAAGACACAATGGTATGGATGCTGTGAAAACAGTAACTCCTAATCATGACTGGACATCACACCACAGGTCAGCACTGGAGTATCTGTGTTTAGGGATGGAAGAAATCCGAGGAGCAAGAGCAATTGTCAAAGATAAGTTTACTAAGAATGGAAAAACATTTAACCCATACATCCGAAGACGAGGCTAGTATCCCCTTTCAAAATGAGGGAAGCTACTGGTTCCGAAGGATGGTGAGAGACTTACATAAAAAGTCTAAGCACTTTAAGATACGAAGAATTCGAGATGGATTCTTCCGCATCTATTGGAAGGAAGCATACGTCCACGAGATGTATAAGGAGATGCCGCACAGGGGGTATGTGTGGTACACTGAATCACCATACAGGGAATCACTCAAGCTTATGCAAGAGAATGAACAGGATGGAGAGATTCAAAGGAAGATAAAGAATTTCGTAGAGGGGTATACCGAAGCATCAAAAGCAATTATGATTCGAGTGTATCAATTTAAAAATGATAAAGAACACTACAAGCTTGCAAAAGAAATGTATCAGCAAGTAGTAATTAAATAATAACAAGTAGTTATGAGACCAGACAAGAAACCCCCAATTAAGATTTACGAATTACTTTATCCTGATGGAGAAGTATTCAAACCCTCTGATAAAGAAATGGAGGTTGTAACAAAACACCTAGAACTCTTTCGGAATTCACAGCAAGAAAGAGACAGAAGCTTTGCATACTTTGACGGGATGACTCTCGTTGAAATGATTGACGACTCAGTAGAAAGATTCAACTCTAATCTTTATCTACGTGATGGAATGGAAGATTGGCAGGCAGGATTCAATGATGGATTCATCCGAACCAAGGTCCTCACTATCGCAGGTAAGATTGTTGAACAGCTACCTATCGCCTCAGGTATCCCACGAGGAGAGGAAGATACACTTCGAGCTCAGATTATAACTGACCTCTACCAGTACACAGAAGAACAAGACGACTATGAAAACTTCATGTCAATGTTTATTCTAGAGCTTGTAGTTAAGGGAACAGCCATTGGAGTAGAAGACATCGAGTATAAAAAGAAAAAGATTCGTGTAGTGAAAGGACACGGCGACAACATGACAGTTACTGAAAAGACTATCAAGACCACAAGCTTCTATGCTGAGCTGGTTCCTCTTGAGGAATACTACCCAGCGTCAGTTGGAATCATGGGTGTAGCTAAGCAGCCTTACAGTCACAGACGAAAGATAATGCCACTGTCAGAGTTCAAACAAAAGTATGGACACTACAAGAAATCAGAACTAGTAGATGGGAAGTCTGGTTTGACAACAAGCTCAGGTACTATCCCTTACTACATGGACTTCATTTCCTCAGAATGTGGAGAGGGTTCAGTAGAAGTAATCTGGTTCTATGACCCAGAGAATGATGAGTTCATTATGACAGCAAACGGTATTTGGATTAACCCATTGGGTTCTAATGAAGAAGTACAGCCTCTACCTTGGAACCACAAGGAGATGCCTTTCTTCTCAGCTATCAATGAGCCACTAGGTGTATTCTTCTATGGGAAGTCAACACCAAACCGATTGAGTTCTATGTCAGATGTACTTAACGTACTACAGAACATGATGATGGACCAGTCATTCCTTTCAATCTTCACCCCTCTTTTGACAGCAGGGTTCGATGGATTTGAAGATGACTACCTAACACCAGGACGAAGAACTTCAATTGACACAGGAGGACTAGCACTGAGCAGTGCCGTAATGCCGCTACAGTTCCCAACACCTAGTGGATTCCACCAGTACATCCTAGAGTACACACGACGTATCATGGAGGAAGCTTCAGTAGATAACGTATCGAGTGGACAAGCAGGAGGAGGGGCAGACAGAACAACTGCCTTTGAAATCCAGCAAGCAGCAGCAGGAGTTGCAGCAATCCTAACTACAGTAGCACGTTACGTGAACACAGCTATTAAAAGAAAAGCTAATCTTCGGATTAAGAATATCTTACAGTTTGGATTCCAACCTAACGCTACAATTATTCCAGGTGTACTAGCAGACACAGATGTTAAGAAACCATTTGCGACATTCTCTTTTGCTGGAACTAAACTAAGTGAAGGTAAGAGAGGAACAAGAGTATTAGAGCTTTACCGTTCTGAAGATGTTCTTCCAACAAGAGAGGACTCAGAGGCTCGGTCAATAGTCTCTACTCTTGAGAAGGGAACAGACGTTGAAATTACAGCTATCTCTCCTGAGTACATTAGAAACGGAGTCGATTACGATATCATCCTAGCACTAGACCCAAAGAGAGAACGGTCATCAATGGCTGAACAAGGAATGCTACTACAGCAAATCCAAACTCTAAGTGCGGTAGGAGGAGAACGTGTCAACCTAGATGAACCACTAACTAAGTTAGCAATCTCAATGGGACTAGACCCTTCTAAGATTATTAGAGAAGAACAACCCCAAGCTCCTGAAGGACAAGCCCCAGGACCACAAGGTGCAGCAGCTCAAGCTATGGGACAAGCTCAACAGCAAATGGCTCAGTAGTAATGAATTAATATGATTAAAACAATTGATAAGATACTGAACAAGTTCGGTTACTATAACGCAGATATCCCTGGGGGGTCAACTGTAAAGAAGTCAGACCTCATGGACATGGTAGAGACTTACGGTAAGTCTTCACTGTTCAAACAAATAAACCTAGACCTGAAGGAGCAAGACAAGACTCTGTACTTCCAAGCATCCTCTGATAAAGAAAGAGATATGATTCGTGGAGCAAGTGCAAGGTCAAGTTACTTTATATCACTAATAGAAAAATCAAATGACAAACGAAAATAAAGAAGATACTACAGAAGAAGAATTTAAAGACCCATTTGAAAATAACGATGCTGCCGTTAGCGAAGATGCCAAAGCAGCACCAGGGATTTGTGAGTCATGCGAAGGTTAAATGTCCTCAATCTTTGAAAAAAGAATTAAGCTAAAGCCCTATGAATATCCTGACTTGCCTGCTTACGCAGATGCAATCAGACACTCGTATTGGGTCCACACTGAATTCAACTACACATCAGACATACAAGACTTCCACACCAGAACAACACAAGCAGAAAAGACTGCTATCACAAGAACTATGCTTGCTATCTCTCAGATAGAAGTAGCTGTTAAAAACTTTTGGGGAGAAGTTTATTACAAAATGCCGAAGCCTGAGATAGGTGCAGTTGGAACAACCTTTGCCGAGTCGGAGGTTAGACACGCAGATGCATACGCACACTTGATAGAAATACTAGGACTTAACAGTGAGTTCGATGCTATCAATGAAGTGCCTGCGATTAAAGGGAGAGTAGAATACTTAGAAGAAACTAACAGACTAGCAAGGACAGATTCAAACGAGGACTACATAAAGTCTATCGTTTTGTTTTCTATTTTTGTTGAGCATGTATCTTTGTTCTCACAGTTTCTAATAATGATGGGGTTCAACAGATACAAGAACATGTTCAAAGGTATTAGTAACGCTGTTGAGGCCACATCAAAAGAAGAACAACTCCACGGTATGTTTGGGATAGAACTAGTAAACTTAATCAAGAAAGAAAAGCCTGAATGGTTTACTAAAGAAACCCAAGAAGACATGTTGGCTGCTTGCCACAAAGCATTTAAAGCAGAGTCAAATATTATTGATTGGATTCTAGAAGATGGAGAACTAGACTTCTTAAGCAAGGAAGAAATCCTAGAGTTTATTAAAGATAGGTTTAACCGTTCGGCAATAGCTTTAGACTTTCCTCAGCCTTTTGGAATCGACCAAAAACTAATAGAAAAAACAGACTGGTTTGAAACAGAAGTGCTGACAACTAAGCATACAGATTTCTTTTACAAGCGTAGTACTAACTACAGTAAGAAGAAAAAACCTGTAACAGCAGAAGACCTGTTTTAGAAAAAACAGTTTTGCTATTGACAACATTTAATTAGATGTTATAATATACCCTGTACTGCGACCCTCGGCAGTGCAACCCAACTCCTCGTGAGTAGGGTGATGTACCCAAAAAGAATTTCCCTATTCCAAACTCTGGGTATGTCACCTTGCTTATGAGATAGACACGTGTCTATTCTAATAACGCAAGCGTATACTTTTGTATATGCTAGGAGGAAACTCCCTCGCCATACTGGACTCGACCAGTCGTGGGCATTGCCACGTAAATAAGTGTATTACCATAAGGGGGCGAGACACAAATGAAATGACAGACGAGCAAATAAAAACTTTACAAGAAGCGGTAGCAAATTCTGAAGCCAAGCTATTAGAACAAACTGAAGCAACTCGAGTTGCTTTAGAGGAATCTCTAAAGCATAAGACTAGCCTCGACAGGAATGTTGAAGAGCTTATCGAAGAGCGAAAGAAAAAGCAAGAAGCAATTGAGAAGTTAAAATTATCAAACGGAGAGACAGACATTAATGATGTTATAGAACAAGCTTTCAAAACACGTAAAGAGGAGACACGCACAGCAGACTTCAAGTCTGCACTAGATGAATTCAAGGTATCAAAACCTGAGTTCCAATCTGATGCTGCGGGATTAGTCTTTGGTAGATTTGAAACTGGACTTAAACGATTTAATTTCTCAGACGTAGAAACTAAAGAACAAATGAAGACTCGACTTGAGGAAGCCTATAGGTTCCTTTCTCCCAAAGGAGATGACAAAGAAGAGGACAGCTACACAGGTAGCCCTTCAGGAGGAAACCCAGTACCGCAATATAATGCACAACAAACACTAGATGAAAAGACAGTGTTAGAAAATACTGGGATGGATGCAGAAAGATACAAAGCCCTCCGTGGTAAGTATGGTGATGCGTTCTCTGGTTTAGGTCTGTAATTCTCTATAAAGAAAGAATTAAAATGATTCAAAAAACAGGAACACTTGGTAATGCAGGAGGTCCTCTATTGCTAGAACGAATTCTTACTGACTCACTAGTAGTTGCAGTAGGAGATTCTGTTCAGACAACCGCAGGTTTCCTTGCACTAGGAACAGCAGGTTCAGCAGTGCTTGGACACATCGAGTCCCTAATCGGAAAAGATGGACTGACACCAGTAAAAGATGGCTCATACCTTGGAAACATTGGTGAAGCATACACAGCAGCAGCAACAAACGAAACAGTGGCGAAGATTAGTGCCCGAGTAGACATTGACCCACGGTCTCTATACTCAGCAGAACTAGACGCTAATATCGGAACTACAGCAGCGTCGGCATTGACAGGAAGTCACTTCGACCTATTGGACAAAGATACGCTTGACGAATCTACAGCTTCAGCAACAACTGGGCAATATTACTCTCATGGAGTAGACCGAGCAAAGACAGCTAATGTCATTGTGAACATTATAGAATCAGAAGTATTTGGAGCTTAATTAACAACCCAACTTAAATAACTTAATATGATTGAATCACGAAGTAAGTGGGGTGAATTGGTTAAAGGTGTAGGAATCGAAATCTTGGAAGTAATCGACCAAGGTACAGAACTATACATTCCAGGAATCTCTGCCCTATTAAAAACAGAAAGTTCTGACTCAGCTCAGAAAACTTTCACAGGTAAAGTATCAGAAAACACAATCAAACGAAAGGATGAGGGTGAATCAACTGATGAACTAAACCGATACAAGACATACGTTACGTCTGTCGACTTTACAGCATACGCTGGAAAGATTGAAGTTACACGAGAAAACATTATGGACCGTGACTTCGGAGCACAACTTGATGAAGCTATGGATATTGGTAAGGCTTCTAACTTCTCGCAAGATGAAGCTGGAGTACAACTATTCAACGGTGGATTTGATACCCGAAAGGAAAACATCAAAGGCTACAGCTACAACTACTACAATGACACCAAGCCTACATTTAGTGTAGGTCACCCGTCAGTAGTACCAGGTCAGTCTGCACAAAGTAATGCACACGGTAACGGTGCGGTACTATCAGAGCCTAACGTAGAAACAGCTCGACTGGCTCTACGTAAGCAAACAACTGATGCAGGTGGACCATTGACAATGGGAGGAATGGAATCGCTTGCGCTTCCACTTGCCCTTGACAAGCTAGGTCGTCAAATCACAGAGTCTACATTGATTAGCGGTTCAGAGAACAACGACATCAACGTATACCAAGGAACAATCGGAATGACTACAAGTATTCTTTTCGATGGAATCCACGGTGGTTCTGACACAGCTTGGTTCATGTTTGTTCCAGGTGCTACCAAATTTATCCACGACACACGGGAAGCTATGCAACCTTGGACTGAAGTAGATGAAGATAAGAAAACATTGACTGTAGGTATCTACGGACGATGGGGTAACTACACAAAAGACTGGAGACGAGCATGGGGCTCAAAGGGTGACGGTGCTTCTTACACCGCGTAACCTACTAGTTGTTACACTCAGGAGCTTATGGCTCTTGAGATGTGACCATTAGGGCACAATTAATAATTGCAATTTTAATATGAACTACCTAAATTTAAGTAACCCTATTGTCGAGGATGTGACAAATTGTTATAAGGGAGAGAACTACACAATCAAAGCAAATTCAAAAGAGTCATACCCTGCTGATGTTGCCAACTGGTTTGTATCTGTCTACCCGTTTATGTCTTGCTCAGAAGTTGAGAAGATTACACCCAAGAAAGTAAAAGAAGAAGTGGAGGAGAAGGTAAAAGAAGTAAGTCCTAAGACTAAGAAATAATTATGAATGGATACCGAAACCAACCGACAATACAAGCGTTCACTGACAAAGCACTAACATCAAGTTATGCAGATAGTGCGTTTGAATTTATTGTAGCAGGTGCAGAGAAAGTCTCTCTTGACATCTCTTATGCAATGGGTGCGTCAGAGTCAGCTAACACTCTTAAGTTTAAACTAGAGCATTCTTCAGACGACGGAGTAACATGGCACAGTCTTGTCATTGACTCAACTGGAGCGACCTCAGTCCTTACTCCACGAGTGTGGGACATCGTAGGAACAAACGCCCTGAATGTTCTTATCAACATCGGCTACTTAAAAATGAGACTGTCAATGATTGAAACAGGAGTAGCAACCAACGCAGGAACAGTAAGTGTGGCAATCACACCATCTGGAATATAATTTAATATAGAAATATGAAGAACCCAACAATACTGAAAGGTGAGTTGAGTCTTCTTCGGGCAGATAAATCAGCAGTGATTGCGGAATTACGTAAGACAAGTAAATTAATTAAAGAAGGAAGGGAAGAAGTTAATGAACTATATCTAGAACGTAAAGGAGCAAAAGCTGATATACTTGAAGAAATGGCACGACTTGATGAAATCACGAGTCGTGCTGTTTTTGTAAGAGAAGAGCTAAAGGTCTTAACCCAAGACCTTAAGAATAGGGTAGCTCAAAGTGATGTGTTTGACCAGAAGAGCTCACAGGAAAAGAGGTTACACCTTGGACGTATCAAAGAACTGAATCAAGAGCAAGAAGATTCTGTTAGAGAAATTAGTAGACTAAAGCATTTGTTCGATAAGAACTCGCTTACCTTTAACTCCCTTGAGTCTGAAAGAGAGGCAAAGCTAAAGGATATTTTATTTACACTAGAACGAAAAGAAAAAGAACTTGTTCTTCTAACAGACAAGCTGGAAACAAAGAAGGAAGAGGAAAAGAAAGTTACTAAAGACAGGCTCAAGCGTGAGGACAAGATTCGATTAAGAGAAAAGAATCTGGACGGCAGAGAAATTTCTATTGGTAAAAGAGAAGAGGACTTAATCACAATGTCTAAAGACATGACTATTATGTATGGTAGACTAAAAGAACTATACAGTAAAGCAGACTCAAAAGTTAACCTAGATAGATTAATCATACAAGCATTATAATATGGCATTTCCTTTTAACATAACAAACCCAGGGATTTGGATTGAGGGAATCCTCACAGCAGGAGAAAGACTTTTTACTACAAATCTTGTCGGACTCGACTATGAAGAGGGTGATATACTCTACTCCAACTCAAGTGGAGAATTGATATTACTTAAGGCAGGAACTAACGATGAGGTACTTACTCTTGTCTCAGGCATCCCATCATGGGAAGCTTCAGCAGGAGGAGGAAGTGGGGGCCATACAATAGAAGACGAAGGTGTGGTACTAACACAAAGAACAACAATGAACTTTGTGGGCTCAGGAGTAACAGTTACAGACGCTGGTTCTAAGACCGTAGTTACCATTTCAAGTAGCACTGGACTTCTTCCATCCAACAACCTGTCTGACCTGGTGAACGCAGGAACAGCACGAACCAACCTAGGTCTAGGTACAGCCGCACAATCAGCCACAGGTGCTTTTGCCACCGCAGCCCAAGGTGCCAAAGCAGACTCAGCTCAACAGCCACCAAGTGAAGGTGCCTTTGTAAACGGTGACAAGACAAAACTTAATGCCTTTAGTGAAGCTAACCAAACAGCTAACAACGCAAAAAATACTTACCCATCAGGCGATGCTACTAAGGTAGGACACATCACTGTCACTCAGGCGGTCAACTTAGATACAATGGAAAGTAACATCGCAACTAACAACGCCAAAGTTACAAACGCTACTCACACTGGCGAAGTAACTGGTTCAGGTGCTCTTACGATTGCCAACAACGCAGTCATAGCCGCTAGAATAGCCGATAACGCTGTTACTAACTCTAAGATTGCAGGAGCAGGGACTCGTGACGCTACTACGTTCTATCGTGGAGATGGCACTTTCGCCGCTCCCCCAACAGGCGGAACAGTTGACGTACTCACTAATGTAGCTACAGCTAGAATTATTGGACGAAATACAGCAGGTACAGGTGACTCAGAAGAGCTTACAGCAGCTCAAGCACGCACACTTCTCAACGTAGCCAATGGAGCTACAGCCAACAGCACTGACGCAACTCTACTTGCTCGTGCCAACCACACAGGTACACAGCTAGCTTCAACTATCTCAGACTTTGCAGCTACCGTAAGAGCTACTGTACTAACTGGACTCTCTACTGCTAGTAGTGCTGCTGTAGCAGCGGGGGATACTATCCTAGTGGCGATTGGTAAGCTACAGGCTCAGGTAAATCTAAAGTCCAACTCAGCTTCACCTACGTTCACAGGGACTGTAGTTT
>Ga0306872_100219_pt1 | contig 24323 bp, 20 predicted proteins | sample AntRauMeHopE1498_FD_190455 | JGI IMG/M metagenome (GOLD analysis project Ga0306872, IMG submission 190455) | Saline lake microbial communities from Rauer Islands, Antarctica - Metagenome Hop E1 #498 (v2) (version 2) | ecosystem: Environmental > Aquatic > Non-marine Saline and Alkaline > Saline ...
GATGGCAAGCAGGTTGGTTCAACATTTAAGGTACTAACCAAGTAGTTCTAACTACTTAGTAGTTCAATAACCACTAATCCCCAAGCCTCAGGGCTTGGGGATTAGTGGTTTAACTCGCAGTTCGTTTTTTGGAAGGTGCAGTTCTTGGCATCGATCGATATCTTGAGAGAAGAGTGTTGGGCTAGTTTCTTTGCAAAAGCTAGCTATCGGGTTTGTGTCAATTGCTGTTTTGGCCCCTGGGCCCTTACGGCCCAGGCTGAAAACCCTATGTAACTGATTAGAGAACGCTCGCTAGTTATTTAGCTAGTTCTGCCTCTCTTGGTAATCAGCAGAGGGTTCAGGTTCAAAGGCTGTGGGCGCTAGCCCTGATGTCGAGAAGTTCATTTACACCGGCATCCGCTTTGAGGTTTAGTCAACTCGGCTGGATCTGCTTATGTGCGAGCGAGTCAGTGCAGCTTGTGAATTTACAAACCATCTGAAAGTGAGTCTGCCGATTTAGTTTCACCCAAGTCGAGGAGGGCTCAGAGTTTTTCCTGCAGTGTCGTGAAGTAGCTGCTGCCGGATGCTCAGATCAGGATCTCCACAAGTGTAGGTATTGGCGTTGGGCAGTTCTACAGGGCCGTAACTCTGTTTGGAAGAGGGATGGCAACCAAGTAGCCGGCTGGCTTAGCTCAGTAAAAGAAATCTGGGTCGATGTCGAACTGAACCCTTTTTTGTCAGGGCTCCTTATTTGGATTCCAACTAAAGGGGTTCAGTTCACTCGTTGAAGACCAAAAGCCAATTAGCTTTTTTCGCAGACTTGATTTCACACTGATCAACCGGGTGATTATCTAACCAAATGCGTGTGCGGCGACCATTGATTGTGACCAGATAAGGACTTAGTGCACTGACTGAGCTCGCCGGTACCCTGCGTGTCAGGGTGAGTTGAGACCAAAGGTTCTTAGCAAGTCTTCCGCCGTTTGCAGGGCGAGATTCGGATTGTTTAGTGATGTCAAGTTCATTTGTTTTGCCGGTAAGCCACGATGGTGGCATGGATTTCTCTCGGCCACGTAGTGGTGGCCCAAAACCGCGGCGTTCGTTTACGCCGAGCCAAAAACTGGAGCACGTCAATGCTTATGAGGCCGCATGCACTCATGGGGGTGGTGGCGCGTATTTACGGGAGAACGGTTTGTATTCCTCGCAAGTTTATGAGTGGCGTCGCGCTCGTGATGCTGGTGTTCTCACGGGGTTGAAACCGGGCGCTCGGATAGGCAAACTCACTCCCGAGCAGGCCGAGATCGCCCGGTTACGTCGGGAGCTGGATATCGCTACGACGCGGCTCGCGCGGACGGAGGTGGCGTTAGAGATTATGGGAAAAGCACACGTGCTCTTGGAGAGTCTTTCCAAGAGCACGCAGGAGCAGCCGCCGCAAGACAGGCGTTGATGAGTGTGTATCGAGAACTTGTGGCGGTGAGCGTGCCGGTGCGTCGTGCTGCAGCCTTGACGGGTGTCTCGCGCGCAAGCGCGTCTTACCGTCCCCGCTCTGCCACGGGAGCGGCTGGGGAAAGCGTGCGGCCGGTGCCGGTGAATAAGTTGACTGCAGATGAACGCCAGCAGGTATTAGGGGTGTTAGACAGTGATCGCTTCATTGATCTCGCACCATTGCAAATCTATGGGCGTTTACTCGATTCAGGTGTGTATATGTGTTCAGTATCAACGTTTTACCGGGTGTTGAAAGAGAACCGGCAAGTCAAAGAACGACGGCGTTTAGCCACTCACCCGCCGCGGGTACGCCCCGAGCTTGTCGCAACAGGACCGGGTCAAGTGTATTCGTGGGATATCACCAAACTCGCTGGGCCGGTGAAAGGCCGCTACTACGACGCGTACGTGATGATCGATATTTATTCCCGCTACATCGTTGGCGTCAGTGTCCAAGCCCACGAATCGGGCCTACTCGCGCAAGAGATGATGGAGCAAGCATTCGGTATTCACGGCATACCTCACGTCGTGCACGCCGATCGGGGCACGTCGATGACATCGAAAACCGTTGCCACGTTGCTCGCTGATCTCCACGTCACTCGTTCGCATTCCAGGCCGAAAGTATCCAATGACAATCCGTATTCTGAGGCGTGGTTTAAGACATTGAAATACGCTCCCGTGTTTCCCGAACGGTTCGGATCACTTTATGACGCTCGGGCATTTATCAACGAGTTCGTCGAGTATTACAACCATGAACACCTTCATACCGGGATCGGTTTGAACACGCCCGCGAACGTGCACTTCGGGATCGCTGAAAATACGTCCACGCAACGATCCAAAATTCTGGCAGCAGCACGAGCGGCCAACCCCGAACGATTCACAACCCAAGAAATCATGCCCAAAATCCTCAACCTGCCCCAGCACGCCTGGATCAACAAACCAAACGACGAAATAGAAAAGGAGAACGCCGCCTAACTAACTCCCAATGGTCTCAAACACCTTGACAAATTCCGAGTCGACGAGTTCACCACTGATGTGCTATCAACTGTTTGGGACGAAACTGTCTTTGCTTCAGCAAGCTCTGTAGTAGTACAGGTTCTTGCATCAGCAGCTGACATCGTTACCGCTCAGAAGGTAAACGCTGGTTCATTCAAGGGCTTCGTAGCACTTTATGCAAAGGGCTACGAGGGTCAGAGAATGAGCGCCAAGGTTGGTAACGACTGGGTCATCGTACCTAGCATTCCAGCTGCAACTAACAACCTCTTCCGTGCGGTTGAGTTCGTAGGAGCAGGCGTTGACATCTCAGTACGTATCTTCATCGATCGCGTACTAGTTGCAACCATCCCACTACTAACCAAGTAGTCATCCGACTACTTAGGTTTGTAGCCAAGTAGTTCAATAACCACTAACTCCCCTGCCTTCGGGCAGGGGAGTTAGTTTTTTAAGTGTTGCTAGCGAAATTCGACTAAACCCCGGTTAAAGGACTCAACTGGTGCACTAGGTTTATCTATCAAATTGGATGCGTCGCAACTGTACTGAAAACGCTTTCCGGCGTTGGGTAGTTGAAAATGAATCTGTGAGCACTTCCATGGAATCGCAGGTCTAGGTTCTCCCTGTGATCGCGCGATACTCAAGAATCAGGAGGAACTCAGGCCTGCCCATGTGCTGGCGTGCTTGTGGGGGGTGTGTTTCAACTAAGCAATCATTTACATGCTTGAGCAAGGAGCCTTGACGAGTCTTTGTATCTAACGACAAATTGGCGAGCTAATGGCTCTTATGAGAGTATAGGGGCAGGATTTTCAGGGGAGTGTTATCCGAGGTGGCCCTCAACAAAATCACATTGCTTTATGACATATAAGGCATCGCAAAATAGGGGACCGTGAGAGGAAGTTTTGCGCAAACAGACCTTAGTTTTTACAGTCACCAGCCTGATAGTTGCTGGATTGGCTGTCGCTCTGAACCTGGTAGCTTTTCCTCGGGACATGGCCCTTACTCGAGGCATCAGTTCATTTGCATCATCCGAGGTTGTGGGTCAAAAGCTTTGGAATGAGTCTCCGGTTCAACTTCTCTACACCTTCATGGGCGGGGGTATCATTCTCAACCCTGGCACACCGGGCGATGGAGGCTTCATTTTCGCAGATCGACTTCTTCTAAAGTATGGAGAGGACAGAGTGGGTCTTGAAAATCCCATTGTTGATCTGCGAGGCTCAAACAACTCGGAGGAAATAGCTAGCTTTCGAGATATCCTGAGAGACACAGGCTATGAGTCCGTAACTCCATGTCCTCACGACTACCAGCAAACTTGCACTGTTTATTTCACGTGGAATCGAGACCGCACAAAGGAACAGGATATTGTGATGGTTTCGATACGGGTTGGTGAATTTGAGTATGCCATGGTTGACGATTCCCTGGTTCAGGTGGGGGGGACTCCTTGATTGATATCTCCATGGTCAATTGGCCAGTAACCATTGGTCTTGGCGTTCTTCAGTTTGGTAGCTATTTACTCTTTAGAACCAACAGAATTATGTCATTTCCTGTTGCAATCTTACTTTTCGTATTTTCTGCTTCCCTCGTCGTTCTTCTAAAATTGCTGGCACCTGCTGTCAACGCAACGATTGGACTGCTGGTTCTTTGTGCACTGGTTGCAGTGCTTGGGTTCATATTATTGAAAGAGAAATCGTGGATCAGCGTCGTTACGGCCCTCGGCGCTGCGGGGATTACGATGGTAGTTTTTGTTTCGTCTCAACTCATCACTAGGTTCTGGGGGCTTTCCTCTATCGGATTTGGAGATGGTCAGACGGTTCTGAACATTTCGGAGAGCTTTCAATCGGGTATTTACGCAAAACCAGATGCTCTCATTGGGTTGAAGCGGGGATTTGGTCTGCCGGCTTATCAGTCCCTCGGCTTTGAGGGTGAATTCCTGGTGGGCTTCTTGCCGATTGTCTTTCTGGCCGCCCTTGTTGCAACCTACGCTCTTCTAAGCTTCGTCGTTCAGAACAAATTAGTTAGAAATGTTGGGTTTGCTTCGGTTGTTGTGGTTCTTGTCTCGACAGAGTCCGTTGCGCGACACATATATTTGATGAACACTCACACGCTGCTCTGGGCTATTTTTGCAGTTTTACTCACTGGTCTTTTGAAATTTGCCGGTGGCGAGAAAGACACTTCAACATGGGCAATGGTCCTGATTGCACTTGGAACCGGTTCTATGCTGCGTGCTGATAACCTGCTGATTATGGCTCCGGTGTTGGTGTTTTTGACTTGGGTTATGAGGTCTGAAAGCACAGCTAAACAACTCGCCTTGTGGGCCGCGACCTTTTTCCCGTTCGCGGCCTGGGCCACGGTTTTGGATTTTGGTCTCCCAGTGGTTGGGCTATTGGGGTTCCCATTGATAGCAGTTGCCGCGGTTGCAGTCGGCTGGCTACTTATGCGCCTCATGAAGTTAGATTGGGTAAAAGACAAGACAATGCAGCGATCTGGGGTAGTTGTGCTCGGTCTGACTGTCTTGGTTGCAATGATGTTCTCGCCTAGCTTTTGGACATCTCTGGAAAACTTGTTCATCAACTTGTTTCTAGGAGAGGGCCTATGGGGCGCTACTCCACTTGTTTCTCTAGTGGCTTATGGGGTCCTCGTGGTCCTCGGTCGTGGGCCTTCAAGTGAGATGCAGAAGTGGCTCTTTGCTTTTGTTTCAGGAACCCTGGCCGTGTTGATGATGGCAAAATTTGGAGACGGCCTGTCTCAGTCGGCCACGCTTGGAGGCTTTGCAAGGATTGGTTGGGGGGATTCTCTCAACAGAATGTCTGTTTACTTGATCCCAGCGGTGGTTGCATTGCTACTGAGTAGGGGCGAAAAGGCATGGCTTAACTTCGAGCAAAATAAGCAAGAAGATCACACCAAAACGGGCTCGGGATCAAAGAGTAGGTCGCAGCGCTAACGCTCAGCCTCTTGAGTCGTGAACTAGTTTGTAGCCTTCAGTTTCTAGGACTTTCAAGAGGCCTTTTCCCGCAATACGATCGGCTGTTAAGAGCGATTCGGTGAGTTCGCGGCTGTATTTGGAGATCTCTGCAACGATTCCAATCGCAGCCGAAAGCAGTGAGCCGATCAAAAGAGTCATCCCGAGGATTAGAGATTGGATATGATCCCCTGTTGACCCAGAGACAATAAGTACCAGATAACGGAAGAAAGGTATCGAGCCGGCTATGCCTAGGGCCAATGACAGAAACCCAAAAACTCTTACTGGCTTGTGTAGTAGATAACTTCTTAGGATTGCCTGGGCAGACCTTGCAACGTGTTGCCAGGGGCTCTTGAAGAGCCTGGAAGGCCTGGATACTGATTTTGCACCAGTGTCAATATGAGCAACCCTGAGGCCCTTGTGACCGGCTTGAATCAGGACCTCCATCGCGTAGCTGAACTTGGTTGCAATGAACAACTTAGACATGGAGTGCCTGGAATAAGCTCTGAAGCCACTTGCGCCATCGGATATTTTGAGCCCTGACGCTAGGCCCAACACTTTGCTTCCCAATCTTTGAAGCAACCTCTTCGGCCGGCTGAAGTGTCTAAGGTTCTTGGTTGAGCGATCGCCTACGACGATGTCGGCGCTTCCTTCAAATATAGGGTCAACAAGCTCGTTGATTTTTTCTTGGTAGTACTGGTCGTCGCCGTCAGTGTTTACCATCACAGCGTAGTTTTCAGCGAGACTGAACTCAAGGCCAAGGGCAAACGATCTGGCTAAACCACGAGTGTAATTGGAGGAGAGCACAATATCCGCACCCGCTTCGATTGCTTTCGCAACAGTCTCATCATTGGAGCCATCATCGATGACGAGAACATGGACGTCAGTGAATCCAGCGACTGCTCTGGGAATTTTGGAAATAACTTCGGAGATATTTTCGGCTTCATTCAAGCACGGGATTTGAACCAAAATTTTCATTGCTGGCACCTAACCGTCGCTTCTTAGAGATATGAGAATGAGGCTCTTGCACCGCAATTCTTCACTTGTAGAGTCTAATCCTCAAGTAGACCTTTGATTTCATTAGCTAGATCATCCCAGCTTGGTTCGGTTTGCAAGTTTTTCCAGGGCTCCATTGGTAGTACTCCGTGGTTTGCTGTCGCCCTGGTTATCATAGCTGCGAGGCTCCGAGCACTCCCAGTTCTAAAAAAGTAGCCATCAACTTCATCAACAACTTGGTTTTCAAATTCAGTAAGGTCACTGATGATGACAGGTTTCTTGTGTGCCTTGGCCAGGGCAAGTACACCTGACCCTGAGGCAGAGAGATAAGGAATTACTACGAAGTCAGCCTTGGCTATTTCCTCGGTTAGGGCCGCATCAGATACAAAATCGAGCCGTGCGCTAACTTTTCCAGCATGTCTTTTTTCGCTTGCCCGTATTTGTTTGGTCAATCCTGAGTCCCAACTCTCGCCCACAATTCGAACACTAAATTCTTCGGTCCCACACAGGTCTACGGCCTCCAAAAGTGTTGAAACACCCTTGTATGGTCTGATTATGCCGAAAAACAGGAACGTCTGAGGCGTCGGTAGAGCATTTCTTTTCGAACCACTCACAAGAGCCTTGTATGGGGGGTGGGGTACCGTTCGAATTGTAGCTTTTGAGCCCAGGGCTGAGCTCAAAAGTGCTGCGTCAGACTCGGTCTGAACCATGAACTTTTTTGCGATCCTCAAGCTCCAACGAGTTATTGCGCTCGAAAGACGTGTATTTTCATGAGGCGCAACATTATGGCAAAAAGCAACCACTTGAATCTTTTTCACCCTCGCGACGATGGCTGCCAGCGCGAATTTGTGCGCCAGTGCGGGAGTCCACCAAACTAATATAATTCCAGCCAGGTTCTCGCGTTTCTGAACGACAAGGCGCCACAACAAATGACGAAAGCGAGAGCTCACGACGTTGATGTCCTCAGGGTCAAGTGAGCTTGTCTCTTCATGGAGCTGAGATTTACCGGGATACAGAGCGCGGGGGTAGAGCCTGCTGTCTGCGAGAACTGTGCATTTGTAATGTCCTGACAAGTGAGCAACAAGCTCTTCAGTGTGTTTTGCAATTCCACCCCTGATCGGTGGCACAGGGGCAAGTATCAATAGCGCCTGGGGTTCAGAGATTTTTTTGGCTCCAATTCCAAGTTTCGGCAGGAATCGCCTGTGTCTGCTTTTTAGCAGATCGCGAATCCTGACTATTCAAAAAACTCAAAGAAAAAAACTTATACAAAACCCTGATGAGCTTTGGGGCAACTGGGAATGCAGAGTCTTTCGGTAACGTGTAAGTCCAATCGGGGCCCATCAAGCTCCTTGTCAGAAATCTGAGAACGTTTGACACCCAAAAGATCCTGAGATATCGCACCGGAACTGAAGAAAGTCTGGGAATCCAGGAGAGTGCGCTCGAGATCCTCGACTTATCACCTTCCCGAAATCGCCTATTGTCAACTTGATTCCTGGGTCCTATTAGGCTGGCGACCGAGCTAGAGGGCGAGACTAGCCACGGATAGATTGCTGAGAACTTAATTTCTCCCTCAGCTCTTATCGGCCAATCCGCTGGGCTTATCAAAGGAATGCTAGCGCTCAACAGCTTCGCGGCGGCAGACCGGTTTATGAAATAGCCAGTACACAGGCCAGGAGTAATTAAAAGTTCCCAAGCCTCGTAATCATGGAAAATTTGAAGATGGACTCCTGTCGAGACCAACCCGGCTGCATGGGCCATATAAATTGAGGGCAGGTGCGTTTCTAGTGCTTGAATATATTTAAGACTTTGAATCAAGGCTTGGCCATCTAAGATCTCAGCATCATCCTCCAAGACAAAAGCCCATTTTTCATCGGACTTTAGAAGAGATTGGTAGACAACCAAGTGAGCTAGAGCGCAGCCTATCTCGCCTCTGATTAGCTCTGAGCCATGAATGACTTTGGCCGTCACTTGATCAACAAAATCACTCGATGGCTTTCCTTGGAATACATCAGCAACACCATCAGATCTTTCAAAGCCAATCGACCATTTGGACAATTCTGCTTCGAGTGCCTCGCCTCTGTAAGAGCCTTCTAGTCCGATAATGTATGTTTGCAACGCCAGGCCTCCAGGGTGCAACTAGAACGAACTGCTAACTTTAGTCATGGCTCGTGAATTCGGTTGCCTATCTCAAGGCTCGTCTTGTTCATTTGGTCAGTAACTCTTGGCCGGAAATTGATGGACAATAAGAGAAGTTTTTCAAATCCGTAATCGCTCCGAAGGTCCAAGTTGAGTTTTTACGGGGCAATCCACCGGAACGCAAATCACAAGTTCAAACCCCACCACGATATTTCTTTCTCCAAGAAAATGGGAGAGCTGGGGGCAATGTAGCGAAATGACTGAAGTAAGGCGGTATTTGCTCTTGACTCAAAACAAGATTCGAAGTAGAAATGAGGAAAGGTCAGCAAAACGGAGCCTGAAGTGCTTGATTCAGCAAACTAACCAACGGCGTAAACTAATAGCATGTGGTCAGCAGTGCGCAAAAGTCTCTCTTATTTCACCAGGAGAGAGCGCGTTTTTTGGTTGCTACTCGTAATCTCTAGATCTCTTGCTGCCATTCTCGATTTAGTGGCTATCCTTCTCGTGGGGTTCGTAGCAAGTTCAGTCGCGTATGCAGTTTCGATGCCTAATCAGTCAATCAATGAAGTTCTTGGAATTGTTGATGTTGGGCCCCTGCAAATCTCCCAATTCCCCCTTGTTGCAGCCTTGATACTTACACTCTTTCTGTCCAAGTCACTTCTCTCTCTGCTTCTTGCTAGGAAGTCCACCCTTTTGGTTGCGGCAATCGAGGCTCGAGTAGCTCGAAGAGTAGCTGAGAAATTATTCTCTGACGATCTAAGCGCGGTTCGGACCAAGAGTCGTGAGGAGATTACTTTTGCAATTCAGGTTGGTTCCCCAGCAGCATTTAACACACTGCTTAATTCGGTCAGCACGATAGCCGCAGAGGGAGCCTTGTTCTTGGCAATCTGTTTCGGGTTTCTCTGGGTAAGCCCAGCCGCAACCGTTGCGGCACTGTTCTATTTTGGTGCCGTTGGAGCTGCCATTCATCTACTTGTTGGGCGCAGAGTGAGTCTTTACGGGGGAACTTCGGCGCGAAGCTCTGTTGGAGCAAACGAGGAAATCAATAACCTCTACTCAGTTTTTAGGGAACTCTTTGTTGTGGGGAGGACGGATGATTTCCTTGCCAGGCTCGGTGATGCCAGGCTTGAAGCAGCTAATAGCGCGGCTGCCCGTATTTATCTTCGCGGAATCCCACGATATGTAATTGAGGCATCATTGCTAATTGGGCTGACTGTTCTCGCAGGCTTTCAACTCGCTGGAGGTAACTTTCTTGATTCCGCGGCGACGCTTGGTGTTTTTTTAGCAGGAGGCTTCCGGCTGACAGGAGCACTAATTCCCCTACAAGCCTCTTTTCTAGACATCAAGTACGCTATGCCTCAGGCGGAGAAGGCAATGATAATTCTGTCTCTTGAAGGCGAACGAAAAATTTCCCAAAAGGTGACTACAGACCTCATCAACAGGATTGATGAACCAATTGAAATACTTTTGGACAAAGTCTCCTACCAATACCCAGAGGGAAACAAGCCTGCCTTGAAAGAGCTATCTCTTCATATCAAACCTGGCGAGCAAGTAGCTTTTGTGGGTCCATCAGGTGCGGGTAAATCGACACTCGCCGATCTTCTAGCCGGCTTAATCTCAAGCGATTCAGGGGAAATCAAGTATCTAGTGGACGGCAAGAACATCGAGATCATGCAACTTGCAGGAAGAGTAGGTTATGTTCCGCAGAAGCCAGGGATGCTGGCTGGAAACATATTGAACAACATCTCATTGTGTTTTGATGAGAGCATCATCGATCAAGAATTTGCAAAGAGTTGTTTGGAGCAAGTTGGGCTCCTCGATCTGGTTGAATCACTGCCCAAGGGCCTTAAAGCTGACATCGGGCACTTGAGAGACTCCCTCTCTGGAGGACAGCTTCAACGACTTGGGTTAGCGCGAGCGCTCTACTTCAAGCCAACACTATTGATACTGGACGAGGCAACATCGGCCTTGGACGCTCAAGCCGAGTCCAATTTGATCACGATAATTGGAAAGCTCCGCGGCAGAATCACGACGGTTCTAATTGCACACCGCTTGAATTCTGTTAAGGACTGTGATCGTGTATTTTTCGTTGATGGGGGATCCTTGGTCGACTCGGGAAGCTTGAAAGAGATTTCTCGTCGAAATCCCGAAGTCGCGAAAATGATTGAGTTGCTCACTGTTCATTAGGAAATCTGAAACCTTGAGATGCTCCTAGTCTCTTGTTTCGGATCTAGCGCACAGATTTATTTTGGCCAAGTTGCTTGGTTACGATCATGGAATCGCGGCTAGAGCTGATTGGGTTTTTTGTTTGTCGAGAGTGCTTGCAAAGAGGAGTGGACCATAGGGCAAGAGCCGTTAGAGCCGCTGCCATCCGTAAGGGGTACTTAAGCGGAGCAAGCAATCGAAACCTTGTTTTTGCAAAATCACACCTATGCGGCTTGTAGTTCCAAATGCCCAATAGCGACCACCAAGAAACATCCCTAAGATTTAAAAAGAGGCGGAAAACTGCCAACTCTCTGAGTGCTTTTGTCTTTAAGCTTCGCTTCTGGCCAGCAAAGTTGTTGGAATCATGCATTCTGTAGTTAAAACTTCGCCGAACAACAATTCTTTGGAGATTCAAAAAACTGGCTCCAAGTATTAATACGTCATCTGCTCTGATTCTCCAATCTTGAGAACTGGCGCTGGGACTAATTTTCCGAAACGTACTTACCGGCATCGCGAGCCCCGAAGTCGAGCTTCCAATCCAGCAATTTCGAACCAGAGCTGAATAGGGCCCCGGGCAGACTGTTGCCGTTGCGGTGGTTCTTATGTTGGCTTCACTCGCATCCCCATCTGGTGAATGAAGAGGCCTGTCGAAATACTTGGCGCTTGAAATGTACAGGGCATCAAGGCTCTGATCTAGTTCGCGTTCAAGGGCGAGTGTGTAGCCAGGCTTATAAGAATCGTCCGAGTCCAAGAAGCAAACGAAATCCTCATCCTCCAAAAGCTCTATACCTGCATTCATGGCCGAGAGTTGGCCACCGTTGCTTTTTGTGATCACCTCCAGTCTTGAGCTAATGAGTTGAAGCTTATTCAGTACAGCCAACGAATCATCTGTGCTTCCGTCATCCACGACGATGATTCTCTCGAACATGGGCTCTTGGGTAAGTGCGCTAGTCACGCACTCCTCTAAAAAACGGCCGTAGTTGTAATTATTGATGAGACAAACTAACAATTTTCACCTCTCACAACCGCTGAAGACTACGCAGGACAGCCAACAAAAAACGAACAAATCTGAAGCCCCTTAAGTCTCGAATCGTAGGAGTTCTTTGAACAAAAACTAAGGGAATATCTCCCATTCTAAGCCTTTGGCAACAAATTGTTGATCAGTTCAATCTAGAGGCATCACGGATGTGAGCAAGCTTTGGGCGACAAGCTAGGAAATGGCTTCATTCGATTTGTTATCCTTCAGTCGTGCGAATTTTAGTAACAGGAGCGACTGGTTTTCTCGGATCACACCTTTCCGAGAGACTTCTTTCCTCTGGGCACGAGGTTCTTGGAGTTGATAACTTTTTTACTGGTTCGAAAAGTAATGTGAGTCACTTATTGGATAACCACAACTTTGAACTATTGCGTCACGACGTTACTTTTCCACTGTTCGTGGAAGTCGATGCGATCTACAACCTAGCTTCCCCAGCGAGCCCAATCCACTATCAAAAAGACCCAGTCCAAACCATGAAAACCAACATCATTGGCGCAGTGAACATGTTGGGATTGGCCAAGAGGCTGAATGTGCCCATTTTTCAGGCTTCAACCAGCGAGGTTTACGGTGACCCGGAAGTCCACCCACAGACCGAAGATTACTGGGGTAACGTGAACCCAATCGGCCCCAGAGCCTGCTACGACGAAGGCAAGAGGGCCGCAGAGACGCTATTTTTTGATTACAATCGACAGCACGCAGTGCCTATCAGGGTAGCCAGAATTTTTAATACTTATGGCCCAAGGCTCGCATCCGGCGATGGAAGAGTGGTGAGTACTTTTATAACCCAGGCCCTCAATGGCGAAGATATCACTATCTATGGCGATGGTACGCAGACCAGGTCCTTTTGCTACGTCTCAGACCTAATCGATGCGTTTCTCCAAATGATGGATTCGACGGAAAGCGCATTGGGGCCGATAAACCTAGGCAACCCCAAAGAACTGTCAATGTTGGAATTGGCACAGATAATCATCCAGAAGACTGGTTCTAAATCAAAAGTTGTTTTCCAGGACCTACCCGAGGATGACCCAAAACAACGTAGGCCGGACATCTCGAGAGCTCGGGAATCATTGGGTTGGGCGCCAAAGGTCGAACTTAGCGATGGACTAGATCGAACCATCGAGTATTTTCGGCAAGTCACTAAATCTCACCCCTCTAGAACTTGACCTGCCAGATTGGAAGCTTGAAATGTCACCAGTAATACACATTGGAATGAACAAAACAGGATCGACTATGCTTCAGGCAATCTTGGCTAACAACATACCCAATCTTAACGAGGCCGGATTCAATTACCCGAGACACTCATCATTCAGTCGAGCCTCGCTAGGGCACGCTACAGAAGGTAACGGCGCCTTGGTCATGCAAGGCGATTTTCGTTTCGCTAGAAATACTCTTTTGTCAAGTGAGAGTCTTTATGTGGATTCAACGCGACGCAGCACCTTGATTTCAAAGATGCAAGCCTCTCGGCTAGATTTTAAGGTGGTTATGTATGTGAGAGATGTTTTCGATCACAGCACATCCTTTTGGAACCAAAGAGTCAAGGGGGGCGAGGAAACGCTCGATTTAGACGAATTCTTGGAGACTAAATACGGTGACCAACTGGAAGATGTGCTTTGGTGGCTCGAAAACAAAGATCAACTGGGGATAGATTTGAAAGTGGCGAACTACTCGAATCACTCAATGAACCTTGCCGAGCATTTCTTGACAGACATGCTCGGTGTTTCTGACATATCCAAATTTGATTTGACAATGGATTCTAGGCAGATAAACCGTAGCCTCACTCGCAGTGAGCTGGAGGTGCAGAGAATTCTGAATCACACCTTCCCTCAAAATTCTGCTAGGTCTTTTGGTGTCTCACTAATCAACGAACTGCCAGACATGCATTATGACAAAGTGCTGCCTTCAGAGCAGGCATTTACGAAGCTGGTTTCGCGGATAGGGCCTCTCGCGGGTCAAATCAATGAGCACCTGGACATAGGTGAACAAATTAGCTTGCAGTATCCAAAGAAGGCTAACAATCTTGAAACTTCAAGCACAACGGTTTTCATTTTTTCTAGAAACCAGCTAGAGGTCTTAGTGTCTAATTTTTCTAGAATGGACTCCCCGAGAGCCTTCTATTGGCAGCTAGTTAGGCGTTTGTCCCCGTCTGAGTTCTTCAGCACTCTTAGGGAGCTGGAACCCGGGAGGCTCAAGTTTGTTATTTTGAGCATCCTGAAAGGAAAGTGGAGAAAACAATAATCCTGAGGTGGGCGCTTGCCCGCTAGCTGTAAAAGTTTCCAGCACGGTCAAGCGATGCGGCTTCAATCTAACCAATGACTCCATTCGCAGTCTCCAAGCGTTTGCTTGGATGAAACCACAAAATCAGGCGAATGAGGTCTTTCGAATTCGGCAGAGATCCCTGTGAAATTTGGAAGATTGCCCTCGCGGGCTTTCTTATAAAGACCTTTCGGGTCCCTCGATTCACAAACTTCCAATGGGGTGTCGACAAAGATCAAGGAGAACAGGTCTTCACCAATTAGGCTCCTGGCCACTTCGCGGTCTTTATCTAACGGGGAGACCAGCGCAACCAACACAATTAGGCCTGACTGGACCATCAACTTCGCCACCTCAGCGGTCCTTCTTATGTTTTCAGTGCGGTCCTGTTCGCTAAAACCTAAATCCTTGTTGATGCCAAGTCGGAGGTTATCTCCATCCAAGACTGCGTGAGGTCTGCCTAGCTTGAATAGCTCGCCGCTTAACTCGTTGGCAATTGTGGACTTGCCGGATCCGGAAAGTCCAGTGAACCAAAGAACCTTAGGGTTATTGCCAGTCAGGCTTGCAAGCATCTGATTGGAAACCTGATAGTCCTGCTGAGTTATGTTCTGGCTCCTGTGGAGAGCAAAATTCACCGTTGCAACTCCAACAGTCTGTCCGTTATCTGGGTCTATCAGAATCAAGCTGCCCAACGTGGACGAGTCAGTAAAGGCAGTGAGCGGAATCGCTTCGGACAAATGAATGGTCACTCGGGCAATTTGGTTTACTTCAAGCCCTTGTATCTCGCCGGCCTTTTCATTGGTTTGCAAGTTGAGTTGGTAAATTCTAGAGATGGTTGCAGAAACAACTCTTGAGCCTGACTTCAGAATATACTTCCGGCTTTTGTGGCCAGGGTCACCGGAGAGCCAAATCAGGTCAACTTCAAATTGCTGGCCTTGCTGAAGCACCTCGCTGGAAAGCAATTGCCCTCGCTGAAGATCAACCTGCTTGTCTAGCTCAACGGAGATCTGTTCACCTTGTTTGGCAGATCGCACCTTTTTGCCTGCTGAGTGAATTCCGGTCACAACGACTTCTGAGGTCGAGGCTCTAAGTGTTTGCCCCACGGCCACATTTCCCTCTAAAAGTGGCCCCAGATACCTTCGACCACCACCTTGCAACCGTTGAACATATTGAACCTGAACGAGAGTTTTGGCAGCTGCCTCTGCAGTCGAACCCGGAGTGGCATCTAGAGCCTCAAGCAATGTTGGACCGTGAAACCATGACAGTTTTTGATGCTTGTGGACCACGTTGGAACCAAGCAATCCGCTGACGGGTATAACGGAGAAGGAAACCTTTGCTGGACTGGAATCATGAGTGCTCATGTGTTCAGTGATTTGGGCAGAGATTTCTTCGAATGCCTTCTTCTTGAATCCAACCAGGTCCATTTTGTTCACGGCGAATAAAACCTGACCGATTCCAAATCTCCTGGCGATTTCAAGGTGGTGCATGGTTTGTGTCTTGAGCCCCACGGTGGCATCAACAACCAATAGCAAGGCATCGGAGCCTGCGCATGCGGTTGCCATGTTTCTTGTGTACTGCTCGTGACCGGGGGAGTCCGCGATTTGATATCGCCGCTTCTTTGAATCAAAAAAGCGGTGAGCGACATCGATTGTGATTCCCTGCTCACGCTCACTTTCCAGACCGTCCAGAAGGTCTGCAATCTTCAGGGGGTCAAAGCCCTTGCCCAATTGATCTTCAAAGATGCTTCCGGTGTCAATCAGCAGGCGTGCCAAAATTGTGGATTTACCATCATCAACTGAACCGGCTGAGGTGATCTTGAATATTTCACTCGGCATTAGAAGTAACCCTCTTTCTTCTTTTGCTCCATGCTTGCACCTCGGTCAAAGTCAATAACTCTGGAGTTTCTTTCGCTTACGTTCGTTTGTTCAAGCTCCGCAACAATATCTGTGACATTTTTTGCTTTGCTTTCTACTCCGCCTGACAGTGGGTAGCAACCAAGGGACCTAAACCGAATGCTTTCGAAATGAACCTTTTCATTTGGCTCAAGTAGGAATCTCTCATCATCGATCATGATCAGTGCCCCGTTTCTCTCAACAAAAGCTCGGCGCTTTGCAAAGTAGAGAGGCACAAGAGGAATGTTTTCGATCTCCAAATAACGCCAGATGTCTAGCTCGGTCCAATTTGAGAGTGGGAAGACTCTCATTGATTGCCCGTTGGTCAAAGTGGTGTTGTAGATATTCCAGAGCTCTGGGCGTTGGTTTCTTGGGTCCCAGGCGTGTGCTCTGTCCCTCACGGAAAACACTCTTTCTTTTGCTCTAGATTTTTCTTCATCTCTTCGAGCACCCCCAAAAACGAAGTCATAGTTGTTTTCGTCCAGGATTTTTCTCAACGCCTGAGTCTTGGTGATGTCGGTGTGCTTGGCAGAGCCGTGAGTGAATGGGCTGACATCTTGCTCGATAGCAGTTGGGTTTATGTAGTGAACAAAGTCAAAGTCACCACTTGTCTTCATCCACTCACGAAAACTATTCATTTCCTGAAATTTCCATCGGGTGTCGATGTTCACCAGCGGAAATGGTATCGGCTCTGGAGCAAAGGCTTTTTGAGCTAGCCGCAACATCACCATGGAATCCTTGCCTAGAGAAAAAAGCATCGCGGCCGCCTCGTCCGCAGCGACTGCCTCTCGGATGATGTGGATGCTCTCTCGTTCTAGCTCCGCCAGATGAGGGTGTTGATCAAAGCCAGCGGGTGTCCTGTCCTCGGGGTTGAATTTCAGTGCAGAGTGGGCAAGGTCAATAACCTCCAAATTGGGATTCAGAGCGGCGTTAGTCAGTAGCTGCTGCAGTTCCAGGTGGGGAATTAGCTTTAGATCCTCAGCCAGCTCATTGAGCGCCTCGGTTATCGTGGCCGAAGTTATCGACTCAAGTTTTCTTAGCTGCAAGTGACCTCGCAGATCAGACAGCACCAGAACGCCATCCTGACTCAATTGCACAATTCTTGTTTTGTGGCGCTTGCTCGAAAGCCATTGCTTGAGGTGTGGAAGAACTACTGGGTTCAAAGGTTTGCTATTTCCGTCCCTTACGTCATCCAGCGAACTAACGACTTTTCCAACAGCGGCTTCCAAGACTCTAAGCACTTGTCTTCGGGATGGTTGCGAGCCGGATAATGCGGTTAGCAGGGTGTCAACATCGTGCCAAGAGCCCGGGGTGACTGCCCCAAGCAGTGACATCTGCTCTGTCTCGTTTTTCATAATTCACCAAGATAGCAAAGAATTCTTGAGTCTAAATTCAAAATGCACTAAAGATTTGCAAATTGTGACAGAATACCTGCGTGATTGAACAATTGCCTATCGTTCTGGCTGCACTGCTAGTGGGAGCAACAGTTGGCCTAACCGGTGTCGGGGCAGGTGCAATCATGACACCGGTGCTGATTCTCCTGTTTGCTGTTCCACCAGCCGTTGCAATTGCAACCGACCTCATTTTTGCCACCGTCACCAAACTAGCATCGGCAACCATTCATTCAAGGTCGGGGTCTATTGACTGGTTGGCAGCGAGGGGAATCTGGGCGGGGAGCATCCCCGGCGTTATTCTCGGCTCTGCATTGCTGATCTTCTTGCACTCCAGATTCGACTCTTCACTCAGTCTGATTTTGGTCGGAGTATTACTCTTTAGCTCTTTCAGCATGATCAGGTCATCTGGCAATCAAGCACGTATTCCGATGTCGAGAACCAAGACCACACTTGGCGGGGGTTTTATTGGTTTTTCTGTGGCGACAACATCGGTTGGGGCGGGAGCCTTGGGTATGGTGCTTCTCCGAGCCAAGCTTGGAGATGAAAACCCCAAACGACTGGTTGGGACCGACATCATTCATGCCATCCCCATTGCGCTAATTGCTGGAGTTAGTTATTTCTTTGCAGGCTTTGTCGATTTAGAGCTTCTGGCACTGATGCTCTTAGGTTCAATCCCCGGTGTCTTGATTGGGTCCTTATTGACTGGTCTTATTAGCGCAACTGTGCTGAGAAGAGTTGTCGGCATAGTCATAGCAATTGCCGCGATAAGCATTTTGTTCAAAACTCTGGGCTTGTTTTAGGGCGCAACCGACTTCGATTGGTTATCGCTACATGCAGCGTTTCATTAACGAGTGAGATCACATTGCAATCCACCGGAAATCTGGACATGGGCAAGGCGAACTTCGCATCTTTCAACGGCAAGCTGGTTGTTTATGCACTCGGTCTTGACCAGGCTCGCATCACATGGAAAGTGAGCGGCATCTGGGGGCAGGACTTTGCCTCTGGCAATACCTTGAATAGGTTTGACAGGCTGACACCCCTTAAGGGAGTTACAGTCAAGGTCGATATCTTTGTTGATGGTGTGAAGCGCATGACAAAGAACGTGCTCACTCGATAGCACTCATCAGCTAGAACCTATAAACTCTGCAATGATCCTCCTGCCTCCGGGCAGGGGGATCATTGGCTTAATCGAGGCTCTGTTCTGTTTGCCTTTTGAGGACTAGGGTTCAAACACTTTCTTTTTTTGGGGGGATGCAATGAAGAAGCTACTTGCACTATTTGGGTCACTGACTTTGGTCATGTCTTTTGCCACACCGGCCGTGACAGCAACTAAGTACACAGTGAATCAAAAAACACTTGCAAGCTTTACTGCCAGCGCTATTGGTCTAACGACTCTTCAAAGGTCTCAAGTTAAGGCTGCGGTTGAAGCAAACCCGAATGCTGAGAAGTTCATATGCACTGGCATTCGTTATGTTTCTCAACCCATGAGTGAAAACATCAAGGTTAGAAAGCGCGCTAAGGCAGCTTGTGATTATGCCAAGCAGTTGAACCCAGCCTTGTCCACCTGGTTCCAGAACAAGCCCACCAATGCTCGAAGCTATGCGGGGAAAGTGTTGTTGACGATTAAGACTGCTGACATTAGTGGGGTGTCCAATCGAGTAACTCTGGATTCCAACATATGCAAGATTGAGGAGAACAGTCGTGCTCGCAAGATCGGTGATCCGGTACCAAACTTTTTAGGTGAAGCTGATATCAGGGGTCGCTACGAGGGGAATGCAACAGCGTTCCCCTTCGCCCCCACTGCCCTGCCGATTATGGGGGAGATAGACGTCGCCCTGATTTATGTCGACTGGGCGGATAACCCGGGAAACAAGATTGACTATGACTATTACCAAGAGCAGGTGAAGTTCTTCGATGACTTCTATTGGATGGCGTCAGAGAACAAGTTGGAGATGAAGGTGCAAACCTCGGATAAGTGGTTCCGTATCGACGGCAGCTATGAGGATTTCACTCTGACTTTTGAAGAGGAAGCCCAACGCGGCGAGGCACCCAAGAAGCAGGTCTTTTACGATGCCGCAGTTGCGGCATCGGACCCGGAGTTTGATTTCACTGACATAGAGATCGTGTTTTTTGCTTTCCCTAGAGGAAAATCTGTTTTCTTCCACGGTGGCCCGCACGAGTTCAACTTCGATTGGAATGGATACCTCAAGACCGAGGAACGAGACATCTATGACACCACGGCTCCGGGGGATTGGTTCTTGAACAGCGTTGGCGATGAGCCTCCATGGGTGAACTACGTTCACGAGGTTGGTCACATGCTCGGCATCCCACATCAGGCCAATGAGGACAACCAGCGCGAAGACCGGCTCTGGTTGCAAAACCCTATCAATGGCTACGAGATCATGGCCAACCAGGGTGGGGCAACAAGAACCATGAGCTCTTGGCTGCGGTGGCTCGCAGGTTGGCTGGATGATGAGCAAGTTGCTTGCACAACCAAAGCCACTATTGAGGATGAGTTCTACGAACTCACCCCAATAAACAACGTTTCAGGCGAGAAGGAATCGTTGGTTATTCAGCTCAGTGACACAAAGGCCTTGGTTGTTGAGTCCAGGAGGTTTGATACATATTTTGATCGCCCAAGCCCCAATAACAAAAATGGTCTTCTCGTTTACACTGTGGATGCCACCAAGGGCAGTGCCCAGGGCAACCAGGCTCTTTTGAGTCCAAGAGACATCACAAAGTATTTGGTCGAACCAATGTGGCGAACATCATCTGAACTAGATGCAATGTTCTTCCAGGGAGATTCGGTGGTGTTTGAGGGCATAAAGATTGAGGCCTACTCAATTGGCAAGAACAGCGATGTGGTGAGGGTTACCAAGGTCAACTAGTCAAGGTTTTTTAGCCCTCCGCCAATGAGGGGGTGTTGTCTGATGGCTTCTTGGGGATAAACTTGCGGCCTAGTTGCTTGGGGGCTTAGAAATGAAAAGACTTGTTGTGTTAGTTGCCGCATTGGCGGTTCTGGGGGCCGGTCTGGTGCCGGCTCAGGCTGCGACTAAGTACGTTGTGAACCAAAAGACGCTGGCGACTTTCTCTAGCTCTGCTACCACCCTAAATAGCACTCAGAGGGCGCAGGTCAAAAGTGCTGTTGAGGCAAACCCCAATGCGGAGAAATTCATTTGCACTGGTATTCGGCTAATGGGTAAACCAATCGAGGACAACATCACTGTTCGTAAGCGCGCAAAAGCCGCATGCGAATATGCCAAATTCTTGAATCCCGCATTGTCCACTTGGTTTCAAAACAAGCCAACCTATGCCCCCAGTTACCACGGCAAGGTGTTGTTGACCATCAAGACCGATGAGGACCGGGTCGGGAATACCGGCAGTATTTACGTCGAGACCGATGCGATCGATTGGGTCATAAACCTCGACTACAAGGTGGGCAGGAAGTGTGGCGGGGACTTCGGTTGGCAGGTGCTGGGCGTGGATGCTAACGGCACCCCAGCCTATTTGAAGTGTTCAAACCCAAAGGGTGGGGTGTTTAGGATCGACACCAAGATGGTGAAGTTTGACCCCGGCACCAAGAAGCCACTGGTTCCCCTAAAGGTTCCCGCAAAGACCCTGTTTGGTTACTCACCTAATTTGTATATTTTGCCGCAGCTAACTGAAGCATTACCTGTAACCACCTTGAGCACGGGAGCCTTTGATGACTATGCCCAGTGCAAGGTGGCTGAAGTAAGTGATGGTGCTCCAAATAAGTCCTTCGGGTTCCCGTTGCCAGCTAGTAGGCCAGACCTGAGCGATGACTTCAAGGTATTGGTTGTCCCTATTCAGTTCACCGACCATAAGACAAGTAATCGACCAGCCGATGACTTGGCGGACGTTGTTTCTGCGATGAGTAACTTTTATCAGCGGGCGGCAAGTGTGCCGATCAAGTTGGACTGGACTATTCCAGAGAGCTATTACCAGATAGGTAAGAGTGTTAGCTCGTTCAAGCTGGACTTCGAGCATGACGGAACTGGCTCATTCATGACGTCCTATCTGCGCTACATACAAGCTGCTGTGGATCTAGTGGATGACGATTATGACTTTTCTGATTACGACGCGGTCGTAATCGAGGAGCCCAGGAGCGTTACAGACGCCGAACTTGGCATGTTTATCCCGTACATGCCAGTTAAAGATGGACCTGATGCAGCGATCATCAGCGATGAGGGTGAGATTGTGAGCATGCTTGTCACTGGCAATGACCAGTCAAGGGACATTGCTAACTGGATTCACGAGTTTGGTCACCTGCTTGGTTTGCCGGATAGGAACTGGAATGTAAGTTCGGATCCTGGCTTTGGGATCATGTTTGGTTGGTATGGGGCTCCTGAGATGGCGGCTTGGTCAAGATGGCAGTTGGGTATCTTGCAGGACAAGCAAGTTGACTGCAAGACCGATACTTCTACCTCCACTCACCTGATTAGACCGGTTGCTTGGAGCGGTGAATACCAAAAGGCAGTGGTTATACCGGTGTCTGAGAATGAGGTCATCGTCATAGAATCTCGCAGGCGCCAGGGCAATGACGCCCTGCTCGGTAAAGAGTCTGAGGGGGCCTATGTCTACCGCATTGACACATCGGCCAAGATGTATCAGCCGGACACCAAAAAGATTGTTGACGTGGTGGCGCCCTCAAGGGTGAAGCTGGGTAATGGTTGGGCAATGGATGCGTCACTAAAGCTTGGTGAATCTGTGACCAGTGATGGTTGGACCATCACTGTCAAAGAAACCGGTGCCTTTGGCGACGTCATTGAGGTGAAGAAGGGTTAGAAGCTGGTTGCCTTGAGCAGGTTTCAGGGGTCAATGACTTGGCGCTGCAGGGCATAAGGAGCTGCTGGCAACTGCTTACCAGTCAGCCTGCAGGCTCAGGCCTTTTATCCTCAGGCTGTTAACCCCAGTGTCTCAACTAAGTCCGAGGCCAATGCCCAAGATGATGCCATGAGTAGGTCTGCATCTTCGATGCCTTTGGCAGCCTCGGCTACCAACCGATTTCCGGGGGCGTCTTGAGACTTTGCGAAGAGCTGAGTAAAAGCAGTCAGGCCGATTCGTGACTCAGACGCACTGAGTGGGTTGGAAAGAAGTTTCTGAAATAGTTGGCCGAGGAGTTCAGTTTGCGTGGCTAGTAGTAGCCGATAAACATCGTGAGCATCTTTACTTGTGAGTCTTTCACTGCTTCCCATAAGTCGGTCGCCTATCTTGGCGGTTTTTGCAATGATTAGGGCGGCTGGCCCAGCAACTTTCATTTCATAACTTCTAGGGTCTTCGGCCTCGAAGGATGAGATTGTCAAAACCGAATTGTCAATCAGGGCACTATCTAGTCCATCGGTGATTCTAAGAACCTCTCGGCCATGGGGGCCTAGATCTGCGCCTCTGGATTTAGGTCCTCGGTTGCTAAGAATTCTTGGCTGAAGAAGGTCAAGGGGAACTCTTTCAGCATTTATCCAATGGCCCGGGTTTTTTGCCGTCTCATTTGGCGAATAACCTGCTTCACGCAATAACTCTCCGATCTCAGGGCTTACTTCCAAGCTTCTAGTGTCAAAAGCAATATCAGCGTCTGAGGTCGCAGGGGCTAGCGGTAGTTCAATGTGATTGGAGTTTAGGTAAACGGCTTGAGCGCCAACCAGGATCAAAGAGTCAAGGTGCGGCTGCAAAGTCTCGAGCGCTCCCAGTAGCGCCCGCCTAGCAACAACATCGGTGCTATTTGCGCCAAATACCATCGTTTTGCACCATCCAAGCCAATAAGTTCTTTGCTTCTTCTGGGTTTCTACCCGGGCCGCTCATAAGGTCACGATAGGTCTGTGGAGCACTCACGATTCTCACACCCTCAAATTCAGTGGTCCTTTGAAACGGACCATCTGAATCTGGATAGGCCAGCATCACATTGGCTCCACGGTCGGTTTGTCTAATGCCTAACTTATTGGCCAGTGCTTCGGGGTTGGTTGAATAGAGCATGGCTGTGTATAAGCCAGCAGAGCTGTGATAACCAGCAGCTGCAATTGTCCCGGTGGCCGCATAAAGCTCCTTGTCGATTGTCTTTAGATCTGCAATCAGTTGCTCCAGGCCTCTAGGGGCAATGTAACTTGTGGTGGTGCTTGTTTTGAAGAAGTCACTTTCAGCTGTCCAGGTCGTAAGTAGCTCTTTCCACTCCACTTTTTCTATCGAGCGTTTCTTATTGCGAGTAATAACACCAACTTCCTCAAGCCTGTCTAAAACCCAATAGGCACTTCCTCTGGATGTGCCAGATTCCCGAGCTAGTTCGGCGGTGAGATATGGCTCTTTCATGTCTACCAATGCGCGAATAACTAATTCAGTTGAGACTCCCGTGAGCGAGGCTTTGGGTCTTCCTGCCTTTCGCCAAGGGTCCATATCCATTCCGCGGTTGCTAATTAGCAAACCCAGCCTCGGGGCAGTGATAAATACGTTTCCTGTCGCATCTGCAAAGCAGATGCCCAATTTCTTTAGCTCCTGCTGGGCCGGCAGTGAGATGTACCTAGCGGCGATAATGACCGCATTATTTTTGTCTTTGGTGGCAGCTTCCATCACCCTGAGTAGCCCGGATCTATCAATCGTGGTCCTGACCTCCACGGCAAACCTCAATGACGGTTTATCTAAAAGCTTCATGTCAATTAGAGCCTCGGCTTTGCTCAAGGTCCCCGACTCGGTGGCATCTATTTCAAGCTCGAATGACGGCGGGACGGCAAGTTTTAGTTGGCGAACAACTTCACTCAGGATCTCACGTTCGGTACTGACTTTTACTTTTAGAAACTCTTTGTTATCCTGCATAATGTCAGAATAACATGTTTGTCAGCATTTTACTGACAAATGCTGTTTTCTGACATAATTTAGTTTGATTTGAACCTGTCAACCAGGCACTAGGTTGCGATCCTTTTTTACCTCATGCCCCCAGCAAAGCAAGGGGAATCAGGGCGACTCCGTTTTGACGATAGGCATGGCGCCCTGAGTAGATAACA
>Ga0306872_100220_pt1 | contig 24323 bp, 25 predicted proteins | sample AntRauMeHopE1498_FD_190455 | JGI IMG/M metagenome (GOLD analysis project Ga0306872, IMG submission 190455) | Saline lake microbial communities from Rauer Islands, Antarctica - Metagenome Hop E1 #498 (v2) (version 2) | ecosystem: Environmental > Aquatic > Non-marine Saline and Alkaline > Saline ...
AGAGGCTGGTCGACTGCCCATCATTCTGACCATGGACGAGCAACGCTTCTTGCAAATTAGCAAACGATTACCGGCTCTAGCCCAAAGTATTCAAAAAGTAATGATTCATTCAACCAGTGAATCCGATACGATTAAGGTGTTAGAAGACGTGTTGCCCCGGCTTGAGCATAAATATTCGGTGACCTACATGTACCAAGCGCTGAAGGAGGCGCACACGCTAGGCAAGCGCTATATCTACGACGTGTCGATGCCCGGGCAAGCCGTGGCGCTACTCGAAGCTGCCGCCAGTACGTCGGAGCAAGGGTTGGTAACGTCCGCCTCGGTGCAACAGGCGGTTGAAGCGACCACCGGAGTCAAAACGGCAATGGTGAGTGACGACGATGAGCGCGAGACCCTGCTTAATTTAGAGCAGCGCATTCATGAGCGGATGATTGGCCAGAACAGGGCAGTCGAAGTAGTATCGAGCGCCCTGCGGAGGGCTCGAGCCGGTGTGCGCAGCCAATCGAGGCCAGTTGGGACGTTCTTATTCCTTGGCCCAACCGGGGTTGGTAAAACCGAGCTGGCTAAGTCACTGGCTGCCGTCTACTACGGTGGTGAAGATAAGTTAATTCGGCTCGACATGAACGAATTTGTATCGGCCGATGATGTTGCTCGCTTGATCGCCGATGGTACAAAGGACCCGCATAGCCTGACCGCTCAGGTGATGAAGCAACCGTTTAGCGTGGTGCTGCTCGATGAGATTGAAAAAGCTCACCCAATGGTACTGACGACCTTGCTGCAGCTACTCGACGAAGGGATTTTACGTGATAGCCGAAACCGTGAGGTCAGTTTTAGGGATGCGATTGTGATTGGCACCAGTAATGCCAACGCCGACCGCATTCAAGAGTATCTACACCGCGGCTACGACCTTGAGCAGTTCGAAGAAGTCTTTAGCGAAGAACTAATGGCCAGCGGCATCTTCAAACCAGAGTTCTTGAACCGGTTTGATGAAATGATCGTGTTCCGTCCGCTCGAAAAGAGCGAGCTTCGCCAGGTGGTTGATCTTATCATGAACTCTCTGAACAAAAACCTAGAAACACAGAAGATTAGCGTGTCGCTATCCGAAGAGGCCCGAGATTACCTAGTTGATGCCGGCTACGACCCCAGGCTTGGTGCCCGCCCGATGCGTCGGGTGGTGCAACGCGCCGTCGAGAATACAGTTGCCAACATGTTGCTGTCCCGCGAGCTTGAAGCCGGCGGCTCGTTAGAGATAACCCTCGCGCAAGTCCAATCTATGTTGGACACAAAAAAACGAGCCGATACCATTTCTGAATCGACTCGTTCTTCATAATTTTGGGGCGAATGATGGGGATTGAACCCACTACCTCCTGAACCACAACCAGGCGCTCTAACCAAATGAGCTACATCCGCCACGCACAATGTATTGTAACAGATATGGGTGCGGTTGAAAATATGCTATAATGGCACAATCTGCGGGCGTCGTATAATGGCTAATATGTCTGCCTTCCAAGCAAACGATGAGAGTTCGATTCTCTCCGCCCGCACCAAAGAAAAAAGAGATCTTGTATCTCTTTTTTCTTTGGTATATGTGGATGCATTGAACTCTCTCCGCCCCACCAATATAACATCGTCACAAAGCTTCAATTTGCTATACTCAACTAATGACAGACAGCACAATCATCCACGGCGCTATCACACACGAGGGAGAAAATCCGCGGGAAGATTACTTATTCCGCGTCTCAATGAAGGCGGTTATTTTTAACGAAGACGGCCATGTTCTTGTGGTAAAGGAGACGGGACGAGATTGGTGGGATCTGCCTGGCGGTGGCATTGATCACGGAGAATCGATTAAACAAGCGCTGGCACGGGAACTGCACGAAGAAGTTTCGATGACAGGAGATTTTGACTATCGGGCCATCCTCGCTGCAGACCCACATTTCTTAAAAGCGAACAATCTATTTCAGATGCGGATAACTTTCTTAGTGACGCCAAAGAACCTTACTTTTAGCCCAGGTGAAGAAGCAGACGGGGTGATGTTTGTTGATCCAGCAACGTACGCATCGTCGGATCTGTTCAACGAACGAATGATTTTTGAATGTAGCCAATTAGCAAGGGAATAATAGTGACTGAACGCTTCTGTTTTGATGAATTTTATGGCGCCCCGCAATCTTTTAGCCAAACAACACCGCAAAAAACAAGCCAGCACCGAGTACCGTATTCACCATCGGGAACCAGGTGTATAGCTTGAACAACTGCTTATTAGTGGTAGTACGCAGCGATAGAATAATTAAGCTAAGGTAGACAATGCCGCCAACAATGGCTGGCCAGCCGATCAGACCGTAGCTCAAGCCGGCAGCCACAACGTATGCCAGACCACACAGCCATAGTGTCGGTTGACGCCCCAGGAGCGTCGCAACCGTTGCGGTGCGGGACGCCTTGTCGGCGGCAATGTCTGGTACTGCCGAATAGGCGTGCATAGCCATACACCACAAGGTAGCTGCAATAATTGCTATAACGGGCGGTAGTTGCCCAGACGCCGCCACGTAGACGGCAAAAGCAGGTGCGACGTAAAGAATATTAAATAGTGAATCAATGATTGGCCGGGCTTTGGCCCTAATCGGCGGCAACGAGTAACCAACACCAGTTATGATAAACACCAGTAGCCAGAGGTTGGCTGCTATGGGCAGCGACAATCCTAGGTATATCAAAAAAGGTAGATTAGTTACCACGATCAGCCAGACGATTGGGCGGACGCTTTTATCGGCAAGCAGCGACTCGTAGCCTTGTTTTTTGGCGTTAAGGCGGTCGGTTGCGCGGTCGAAGATATCATTTATGCCGTATATAAGCAGGTTGGCTGGGAGCGTCAGATAGAGGCCTAGTATCAAAAGCGTCGCGTCTGGCCAAGTACCAGCGGCCACTAATGCAATAACATACGGCCCGACCAAATAGACCCAGAAACGTGGCCGCGAAATAATTAACAATTGTTTGATAGTCATGTAGTACTATTATAGGATATGAAACTAAAAATAGTGATACCAGTCTTATTAGTTTTGGCAATTCTGGGCTTGTTCTTGGCTGTCATCCCGATGCAAGCCGAGCTGTGGTACATATCGGTGATTGCCATTTTGTTGTTTGGTGCCCCTGTGGTTATATATACCGTCCAATGGTTGGGGCTTTATAAAGGCCTAGCGCTTATCGGCGGACTCGGTATCTATGCTCTTTTAATCGAGACGCTCGCTATTCAGACTGGTGTGCCGTACGGACAGTTCAACTACGGTGGCCTGCTTGGCCCAAAACTGTTTGATTCGGTGCCGGTGACCGTGTTGTTGGCCTGGACGCCGTTGGTGCTAGGCGTGTTAGCTGTCTTGCCACCAATCGCACCGCTATGGAAGCGGGTTATCGTTGCAACGGTGAGCTTAGTAGTCGTCGACATGGTACTTGATCCGGCGGCAGTACACATCGGGTTTTGGGCTTGGGACGTGCCAGGGTTTTACTACGGCGTACCGCTTGTTAACTTTGCCGGCTGGGTATTGTCCGGCGGGATTGCATTCACGGCTATCATCTACCTTCAACATCGGTTCAAATGGCCGCCCCTACCACTAATGCTTGGCTGGAACCTGCTCGCCATCGTGTTTTTATGGACTACGGTCAACCTATTTGCCCTGCAGCTAATTCCCGCAGTGCTCGGCTTGGTGGTCTGCGGACTGCTATATAAGCGGTTGATGACCAAGGTTACATAGAGTATACTTAGAGGATGAGCCCTAAGCAATCTAAAACAGCAATTATCATCGGCGGCGGTATTGGCGGCCTGGCGACGGCAGCGATGCTAGCCAAAGCCGGTTATAAAGTCACGCTTGTAGAAAAAAACCCTAAGCTCGGTGGCCGGGCTAACTTCTTTACCGCTAAAGGCTTCAGTTTCGACATGGGACCATCGTGGTACCTGATGCCCGATGTGTTTGAGCGCTTCTTTACGTTGATGGGCGAAAATGTTAACGACCATTTAACGCTACAGCGGCTAGACCCTTCGTATCGTATTGCCTTTCGTAATACCGACAAAGTCATCGACATGACCTCTAACGTCGAACGTGACAGTCAGACTTTCGAGACGCTAGAAGCTGGTAGTGGTAAAGCCCTGCGGACTTATCTAGAAAAATCCAAGTATCAGTACGATATTGCTATTAATTATTTTATGTACAAGAACTACGACTCGGTGTTTGACTTTATTAACAAAGAAACCATGATGGAAGGCCGCCGGCTGCACGTCTTTGAAAAGATGCATAATTATGTTTCTCGCTATTTTAAAACCGATATAACCCGAAAGATTATGGAATACCAACTGGTATTCTTGGGGTCATCGCCGTACGACACGCCGGCACTCTATAACATCATGAGCCACATCGACTTTAACATGGGCGTCTTTTATCCTAAAGGTGGTATTTATTCGATCATTACCGCACTCGAAAACATCGGTCGCAAGCATGGCGTCCAGTACCTGACGTCGTCACCGGCAGCTTCGATCACGACTCAGAATGGCCTTGCCACTGCGGTTGTGCTAGAAGATGGCCGGACGCTCAGCGCTGACTTAGTGGTGTCCAACGCCGACATTCACCATACTGAAATGAAGCTATTGCCAGCATCGGCCCGAAGCCACAGCGAGGCTTACTGGCAAAAACGAACATTGGCACCCTCGGCTTTTATTATGTACCTTGGTATTAAGGGTAAGATTCCGTCACTGGTTCACCACAATTTATCTTTTTGTGAGGACTGGAAGAAAAACTTTAGCGAAATATTCGACAACCCACAGTTGCCCGACGATCCTTCGTATTACGTCTGTGCACCAAGCGTGACAGACCCGTCGGTTGCGCCAAAAGGCCATGAGAACCTGTTCGTCTTGATCCCGGTTGCTTCGAACGTTATGCCGACAGATAGCGAACTAGAGGCCTACGGCGAAAAAATGCTGGCTTTAGTAGCTAAAGATTTCAAGATTCCTGATTTGAAAGAAAGAATTGTCTATCAGCGCAACTATACGTCCAAAGATTTCATTAGTGATTACAATGCCCTGGGAGGTTCAGCCCTTGGCCTCGCCCACACTATCAAGCAAACAGCTATCTTCCGGCCTAATAACGTCAGCCGCAAGCTAAAGAACCTGTATTACGTTGGGGCAAATACCAACCCAGGCATTGGTATGCCGATATGCCTAATCTCAGCAGAGTTAGCGTATAAACGGATTACTGGCGACAAATCGTCTGGGCCGCTTGCCAGTCTTTGAGCGGCTACGTCGAGCTCGGTGAAGCGCGTCAGGTTGAAGCCAGCCTAGACTATTAAGAGCACAAGCCCTACGCTCACGACTAGCAATATGATCAACTTAAATAATACGGCTGTTTCTTTAAAAATACGGTTACCCGAGATTATCGACCACATCACGCCAAAGCCTCTTTTCATGGTGAGGATGATTGAGGCGGGTGCGAATAGGTAAGCGAAGTTCTCTAAGACGCCAGCCACACCACCACTGATTGACTGGACGAGGGCTGGGGGGCTTTTCAGTAGGCGGAAGACATTTTCCTTATGGTAGAACTTAGCCATAAGACCAAAGAAGATGAGCATTATAAGATAAAAGAAAGTCTGTTCGGCCGCAACGGAGTTGAAATTGGTAATGTTGTATTTGTAGAGACTGATGGTGATCACCGAGATCACTGCGGTGGTGAGTACGAGGGCGATGCTTTTTCTGGACGTCCCGTTCCTATAAAGTAAGATGCACAATGCGACAATAATTATGATAATTCCGGCAACCTGGGTTGAAGAAATTGTGTACATCAGCACTAAGTCAACGATGAGGAGGAGTGGGATGGTGGTGAGCCGTAGAAACGTAAAAGAGCTTCGGCTGAGACTCACGATTGCCAGAATAGTGAGGTAGGCCTCAAGTATCTCGAGTACCATGCGGAGGCTAAACAGCGGAATGCTCTGAAGGTTAAATATAAACGGCGCCCCGGCTAGAACTAGGGCGCCCATGACAATGCCGCCAAAAAGGGTTGTCAGAAAGATGTTGGCATAAAGGCCTTGCTGCTTGCTCTGGATGCGGACCTTGCCGACGCTCTCAGAGACCTCTCGCAGCAAAGTAGAGATTGCCAAGAGGAGCAGGGCTAACATATGGGGCTATTATACACTAATTAAAATAGGCCCCGACGCCCCGACGCCACCCGAAAATGAACATTGGGGCTTAGGCCTAGGCCGCTCTACGGCGGATAATAATGACTCCAGTGAGCACCGTCGTCGCGATAAGGACCGCCCCGAGTAGCCCTGCCCCTTCTAGTAGTACATGCAGGGTGTTAAGAATAATGTAGAGCACTAGAGAGGTGACGAATAGCATGCGGTAGATGGTATTTACCAGGATAAGGGCACCGCTGATGATAATAAATGTGTTGCTAATAATGCGCAGAGCCTCGGGCTGACCGATTGCAACGTGCAGTACAATGTCAAGAAGGTTCACCAATAGTGTGAGATAGATGAGCGTGGTTAAACGATCTATCTTAGCCATAGCCTCAGTATACGCTATAATAGCCCAAGTGGTTACGACTACTCATTCGCCCCGGTAGCTCAGTTGGATAGAGCAGAGGACTTCTAAGCCTAAGGTCGCAGGTTCAAATCCTGCCCGGGGTACCAAACTGATTATGCTTAAAATAGAACTGTTAATTCGGTTCTATTTTTTATTGACCAGTTTGGAGATAGGAACCAAGCTATATGTCGTAAATCTTGTATTCGCAATTATGTAATGGTGCGAGGCGTCCATTACCAGAGTGGGGTAATTTGTTGGCGTAGGCGAAAATCGCTTGATGTACTCCTGCGTGTGAAACAAGAAGCACCGTTTTGTCAACGTACCTTTCTTTTAGCGCATCGAGGGCGCTGTAGACTCTTTTAAAAAATATATGTAAATCTTCACTATTTTTCAGTGAGACATTCTTGTCAAAATCAAATAAGTCATGCCAGACTTCTAGTGTAACGTAAGCTCCAATCCCTCTTTCTCTCCAGCTCTCGTCAATTTCAACACTAAGGTCGTGATACTGGTTCACGATTTGAGCTGTTTGACGCGCTCGTTTCAGTGGGGATGCGAGGATTGCTTCAAATGTCACTTCTCTTAGTTGTTCTGCTAAATTATAAGCTTGTTGGGTACCTACTTCATTGAGTGGTTCATCAACTTCGCCACGTATTGGGTCTGGGATAGAATCTGGATTAGCATCGGTATGTCCATGTCGTGCGAAGTATAGTTTCATAAGATAAATTATACAATAGATCCTATTTCAGTTCTAACTTTCACCAAAACGCTGTACCACACCATTTATTATAATTTGAATAAACTTATGAACGGCGTCGTTACTCATGACGACATGATAGCCAAAAAACGCTAACCCGGTATTTCTGCTACACTTTGGGTAAGCTTATTTAAAAGCAGGAGGTTATATGGAAGAAGAACATCGAAGTGTCGAAAAGAGAACAGCCGTGTCTGGTACTGTGATTGCACGACGAATCGTCTATTATGTCGGTGGGGTAATCATAGTTATTCTATTTGTGCGGCTACTGCTTCAACTTTTTGGGGCTAACCAGGGGGCTGACTTCGTCGGCTTCGTATATGCACTGAGCGCTACCTTTGTAGCTCCATTCTTCGGTATTTTTGGGCAGCCAACGTTTGGCCAATCCCAGTTTGAGACATCAACACTTGTCGCAATCGTTGTGTACACATTAGTGATGGTTGGAGTTGCTAAGCTCATTTCATTGGCTCAACCTCAACAAGAAGTTTAGTAAAAGGTTTACACGATGTTGGCGCCTTTTTTAGTAAAAAGTTGAACAGAAGCAAATGTTAGTTTCGGTTGGTTTCAATAGCCCAAGAAGCCATCTTTCTTAATTCGTGACGCAGAAATACCGTGATCGGTGAGTAGCTTGGTCGTTGAGCTAATAAACCGGGGACTGCCAGACACGTACAACCAAGCATCCGGGTGAGCGGCAATGGCTCCGTCGAGTTCCGTCTGAAAATCGACGGGGTTGGTGACGTAGCGGGTGACCGACGCGGCTTGTTCGGTCTCGGGCCGGTAGGTGTGACTGTCGCCTTCAACGTGAATCAGAACGGTGAGTCTGTCAGGTTGGTTTTTCGCTGCCCACAGTAGCATTGAACGGAACGGCGTAATGCCGATTCCTTGGGCCAGCATTATCGCCGGCTTGTCATCATCCGGAAATATAAAGTTGAGGTAAGGGCCTTGCATGCTCAACCTGTCGCCGGGCTTCATGGCCATCAGAGCTTTTTTAAATCGACTGTTTGAGCCAACGTGTGTCCCGACCTTGACGAGCTCTTCATCCGGTGAAGAGGCTAGAGAAAATGGGCGGGCGCCAGCCAGGCCGGGGAGTATGAATAGGCTGTGCTGGCCGGCGATATGCTTAATCGGCTTATTGGGCCGAAAAGAGAAGGTGTAGCTGTCGCCCTTTTCGAGAGTCTTCTCGACGAACTCGAGTTTGCTGCGGCGGAAGAAGTCAAATACGTGGCCAAACATATTAACCAGCTATGTCCCGTATGATAGAAATCTTGGCGCCAAGGCCATTGAGCCGTTCGGCGAGGTCTTCGTAGCCTCTGTTAATCGAATAAATATTGCGCAGGGTAGAAACGCCTGGTGCAGCCAGCATGGCCAACATAATGACCACGGCCGGGCGAAGGGCTGGTGGGGTGATGATTTCAGCTGGTTTCCATTTAGTAGGGCCGTCGATGTTGATACGGTGCGGGTCGATCAGCTGTACCGAGGCGTTGAGGCGAGTGAGTTCTGTAAGGTAGATGGCTCGGTTCTCGTAGACCCAGTCGTGAATCAGGGTGCGGCCTTTAGCCGTGGCGGCAATGACGGCAAAGAAGGGGAGGTTGTCTATGTTAAGGCCTGGGAACGGCATTGAGTGGATTTTGTCTGTCGATGCTTTGAGCTGGCTAACTTTTGTGGTCAGGTCGACCAGTCGGGTATGACCGTTGGCCGCCAGATATTCATCGGATATATCGTACTGAAAGCCCATGTTTTCCAAGAACTTAAGGTCAATTTCGAGGAATTCGATCGGGGCTCTTTTAATGGTAATTTCAGATTTGGTGACAATGGCAGCGGCAATAAAGCTCATAACCTCGATCGGGTCTTCGGCCGGCCAATATTCGACGTTTTTGTTGATGTCGGGCAGGCCACGGATGGTGAGGGTTGTTGTACCAATGCCGTCGACGACGACGCCAAGCTTTTGTAGATAAAAACAGAGGTCTTGCACCATGTAATTGGGACTGGCGTTGCGAATAATCGTCGTGCCTTCGTTGAGGGCAGCGGCCATGAGGATGTTTTCGGTGACGGTGTCGCCCCGTTCGGACAAGACAATCGCCCGAGCCGGTTGGATCGGTTTTGACTCAGCGTGGTAGCTGCCAGTCACGGTTTTGACAGTCAGGCCAAAGTATTCGAGCCCACTAAGGTGTGGTTCAACGGTTCGCTCACCGAGGGCGCAGCCTCCGGCGTAGGGAAGTTCGAACTGCTTGGCCCGGTGGAGCAGAGGACCGAGGAACATGATGATACTGCGAGTTTTGCGGGCAGCCGCAACATCCATATTATCGAGCTTTAGCTTGGCGGGCGGGGTTATTTCTAGATCGTTGTCGCCAAACCAGCGGGTTTTGACGCCAATACTGTTCAGGACTTCAATAATGCGGTTAACCTCTTCGATGCGGGCGACCCGGCGAAGGACGGTGGTGCCGCGGTTAAGAAGGGATGCGCACAGCAGAGCGACGGCCGCGTTCTTGCTGGTATTAGTAACTATTTCACCAGAGAGAGTATGGCCGCCCTCAATCCGAAAATTAACGATGCCAGGTTTGCTGACGGTAAGAATTGGGGTTGACAATACTTCGCTGATACGGTTCAACATATCAAGGCTGATATTTTGGCCACCTTTTTCTATCCGGTTGATGGCACTCTGGCTTGTGCTCAGTTTTTTGGCGAGCTCAGCCTGCGTCAATCCCTTCGATTGCCTCAGTTCTTGAATTAACGAGCCTATTTTTGCACTGTAAGAAGTTGTATCCATAAAGCTTATTGTATATCATATCTGGTATATGTTCAATACCCCTTTGGATGCTATAATAGGACAGACTATGAGTTACTACCCACCCCTGCCAGATGATGAGATTACCCGCCTAATTGCCGCCGAAGAAGACCGGCAGCTTCGCGGGCTTGAATTAATACCCAGCGAAAACTACGCCAGCGATGCCGTTCGCAAGGCTCAGGCGAGCGTCTTTACCAATAAGTACTCAGAGGGATACCCCGGTCGCCGTTACTATGGTGGCCAAGAATTTACCGATCAGGTAGAACAGTTGGCGATCGACCGCGCCAAGCAGCTGTTTAGGGCTGATCACGCCAATGTGCAGCCTCACTCGGGTGCAGCTGCTAACGAAGCGGTCTATAGCGCCTGGCTTGAGCCTGGTGACACTGTGCTGGCGATGGATCTGAGCCACGGCGGCCACCTGACTCACGGTGCGCCAGTGACGCGCAGCGCCCAGCTGTACAACTTTGTGCGCTACAAGATGAAAGATGTTTCAACTGGCGAGATAGATTACGACGAGCTCCGTCGTTTAGCGCTTGAGCATCGCCCCAAGATCATTCTGGCGGGCTTTAGTGCTTACCCGCGCACCCTTGATTACGCCCGGTTTGTGGCTATTGGTGAAGAGGTAGGAGCATTGCTGTTGGCAGATGTTGCCCACATTGCTGGCCTAATTGCCGGGGGAGTTTCACAGAACCCTTTGGACGTTGGGTTTCACGTACTAACGACCACCACGCATAAATCGCTGCGTGGCCCCCGCGGCGGCATGATTTTGAGCCGCGGTACTGTCGGTAACCCGCTAAGTGCCCCTGAAAAAACGATAGAAAATATGCCTACCCTGATTGACCGAGCGGTTTTTCCCGGTATGCAGGGAGGCCCGCATATGAACGTGATTGCCGCTAAGGCTGTGGCCTTTCACGAAGCGCTCCAGCCCGAGTTCCAGATCTACGTCGCCCAGATAGTGGCAAATGCACGCAGACTGGCCTCAGAGCTCACCGAAAGGGGCTTTCAGCTTATTACGGGCGGCACTGACAATCACTTGATTCTGGCAGATGTGCAAGCCAGCTTCGGGATCGACGGTAAAACAGTCGAACAGGTGCTTGATAGGGTTGGCCTGACTCTCAACGCCAATAGTATTCCCGACGACGAGCTACCGCCGTTCCGACCAAGCGGTATTCGGCTTGGTACCCCAGCTCTAACCACCAAAGGAATGATTGAAGATGACATGCCACTACTGGCAGATTGGATGATCCGCGCAATCGTTGCTAAAGAAGATGAACCTGCATTAGAGCAGATTCATCGTGAAGTTGTTGCGTTCGTTGAAAAGCTCTAGGCAGCAGTTGGACAAGAAAAGGTGTTGCCTATGTTGACTTCCGTCGCTTCGGCATTGCCAGCGTAGTTGAACGAGAAGATTCGTAGGCCAGTAATGTTGGTACCTGTCACTAAAGTTTGAGTAGCGATGGTTGTAGCTGCACATTTTAAGACACGTATAGTGCTATTTGTGGCAGCATTGGTGAGAGCCGTGACTGTATATGAAGGGGTGACTCCGGTCAAAGCAAACGTGGTTGTTGATGCTGCGCCTGTTAACTCAACTGCCGTAATTGGGTAGCGGTTCTGGCCACCATCTGCCTGGTAGACTTCCGCTTTCTTAGCAAAGTTACTAGCGGCCGTTTGCGAAGCCGCTGTGTTAGCACGAGCAGTCACTCCGTTGTATGCCACGATGGTGATTGCAGCTAGAATACCGATCACTACGATGACCACGAGTAGCTCAACGATGGTAAAGCCGGTTTGTTTATATCTTCGAAACATTCTTTTCCTTTGCTGGAAGTAGCTCGTGCGAGCTACTTCCGATTTGTATAATCGATACTATGATGTTGGGCAAGTGGTAGTGTCACCTATATTGACTGCTGCCGCTTCTGCGTTCGTCGCGTAGTTGAACGAGAAGATACGGAGACCAGTAATGTTGGTTGCAATTACCGCAGCTTGGTTAGCGGGTGCGCCAGATCCACACTTAAGGACGCGGATGGTGCTATTGGTCGCAGCGTTAGTAAGTGCAGCCGTTTGGTATAGTGGTGTGACCCCGGTTAGTGCAAACGTAGTTGTAGACGCTGCGGCGGTCAGCTCAGTCGAAACAATTGGGTAGCGGTTCTGGCCACCATCTGCCTGGTAGACTTCCGCTTTCTTAGCAAAGTTACCAGCGGCCGTTTGCGAAGCCGCTGTGTTAGCACGAGCAGTCACTCCGTTGTATGCCACGATGGTGATTGCAGCTAGAATACCGATCACTACGATGACCACGAGTAGCTCAACGATGGTAAAGCCGGTTTGTTTAGTATTGTAGGACATTATTTCTCCTTATTTAGCTAATTATTAAACTGCGTTAGGGCAAGAAGTGGTGTCGCCGATCTCGAGTGCTGTTGCTTCTAAGTTAGTGGCGTAGTTGAACGAAATGACTTCCAGCCCAGTAATATTGGTAGCAATTATGTCAGCCTGTGATGTCTGGGCAGTTGCTGCACATTTTAACACACGAATAGTGCTATTTGGTGAGGCATTTGTAAGGGCTGTGGGGCCATAGACAGGGGTTACACCAGTAAGAGCAAATGTCGTTGTTGACGCAGCTCCAGTTAGCTCAGCTGCGGTGATAGGGTAGCGGTTTTGGCCACCATCGGCCTGGTAGACCTCAGCTTTCTTAGCAAAGTTACCGGCGGCTGTTTGCGAGGCTGCCGTGTTAGCACGTGCCGTAACGCCGTTATATGCCACGATGGTGATTGCAGCTAGAATGCCGATTACGACGATGACGACGAGTAGCTCGACAATGGTGAAGCCGCGGCTGCTCTTGGTGTTACTTATGATGTGTTTGAGACTCATTATTGAGTTGCCCCCTATATGGTACTAGTTTATCTTCTACTAATTTACTACGACATGCGAGTAAGCGCAAGCGCTATTATCGAATCGGGCTGGCCCGTAGCGAAGACGCCTGGCTGACTTCACGCCCGGCAGCGGTTTGGGTGGAGCTGATTCCGACTGATAGGGTCGTTGCCGTTTGCATGGCTGCATTACGGGCGGCGATGGCAGGGACATCATTGGCGCCCTCTAACATAGCAGCGGCAATCACTATTTCGCCGCTTGCACCGCTCAAGTATTGAGTTGTGAAACTGGTGATCCCATCAACCAGGCGGGTATCTTCAGTCGCACAAAAGGCATTACCAGGGTTGATAATAAAGGCCGGGTTACAGCTTGGACGCTGCCACGGGGTGGCACAGGAAAAATTAGTGGTGTCAGCGTAGTTTTGGGGCATCAGCACACGGCGCCAAAGGGTATTGTTTTCAACAAAGTAAACAACATTATAGGTAAGTAGCGTATTTCCTCGCGGAGTTGCACAGGGACTTGGCTGGTTTCTAAGGAACACAAACGAACTGTTGAGAGAAAGCGGGTTATCATTTGTGGCGATCATATTTAAAATGAGGCTAGTCCTTTCGCCAGATACATTGAGGAATGGAGCGGTGGTATTATTGACACCTTGCCCTGGCTGCAGAGCGTTGCCGCCAGCACCGATGGGGTCGGTGTCGGTTTGGGCAAGAAATTCCGTACTAACCCTGGTATCTCGTTCTATTCTATTCAGCGCATCCTGGACATTGTAGACAAGAATATTCGAAGCACGTGAAGAAATCACCTCACCGGTCATACTAATAATCACCGTCAGGAAGGCACCGATGGCAAGAATAACGATTGGTGCGACTACTAGCATTTCGATCAGCGTGAAGCCTTTTTGTAATGACAGACGTTGGCGACTCACTAGAAAGCCCCACCGTTAAAAAGTGTCTGAATTTCGCTAGGGGATAACGCTCGATTGTATATACGAACGTCGTCAATCGAGCCTTGGAACGGACTGGTCAGAGCAGTTCCTCCAGTGACAGTCCCCGCCCCGATGTAAAGGGGGTCGTCACTGTTTATGCTCCCGCCAACAGTATGGGTTATCGTATCTCGCTGAATTCCATTTACAAAATATGTCACATTATTCGAACTCATCACCGCGACTATAAACTCCCAAGAGTTAGCTGCGTATACTGCCGTAGAGGAGTTATAGTCTCTTACCCCGAGTGTCGTAAATCGAGCGGTGCTGTTGCTTAAGGTGGAGAGAGCTATTCCGTTGGCTGTGCCGATTCGCGACGAGCTCACTATTGTACCAATGCTGGTTGTGTTGTTAGCGCGAACCCACGCACCGATCGTCAGGTTGTTAGTTAGGTTACCTACAGCGGGATTGTTTACAATACTTATGTAGGTATTGGACCCGTTGAAGCTATACGCTGTGCCGCCTTGACCATTCTGGCCGGAAGTAGGAGATGCTCCAAACACCGCCCCCACAGATCCGCTTATAGAATCCGTCGCATTTCCATTTAGCCTCCACCATCCAACGAGACCGTTTGTAATCGTCGTTAGGTCTGTGGAATAGTTTGTATAGGTGCCGTACGTAACCGTTTGCACGGGGTTGTTAAAGTTAATAGTAGCAGTCACCTTTGATAACGAAGGTGCAGTATTTATGGGACAGGTGATCACAACTGTCACAGACGCATCAACAAGCCCAGTAATGGTAACTGGGCTGTTGTTTAGGGGGGTTTGGGCGGTGCACGTCGTTGTGGCACTCGACGTATAGCGGCGCAAATAATCATAAGCGACGTTGCCGGCACGTGACTCTGACCTAGTTTGGCCACCGTCACGGATTACCAGGCTAAATAACTGGTAACTAGCTATTAAAAATGCCGCTGCCACGAAAAGAGTGACCAAGAGCTCAACGGCCGTAAATCCACCTTGTTGGCGGTGGCTCATTGGTTTTTACTCGTCACTTTATATACCGTATTGTCACCCTCGAGGCGGTAGTAGAGGTTAAATTTACGACAATCACGCGTGTGGCAGAGTCGGCCATTGCTATCGATTGGCTGGTAGACGTATTGACCGACGGTAGGTTGAGGCGAGACGCCAGCGGCTGTCTGGACTGCATTAACTGCGGCAATAAACGACTCGGCAGGGCTTTGTGATGATGGGGTAGTGAACGCTTTCGGGTCGATATCGGGCAAGAACTGCTCAAGTAACCCACCTGTAATGATCGTCATATCTGGGTAACTCCCGGGGGTGATGCTGACCGACGGCCCGGATGACACCGAGTTATTGACAGCTCCGCTCCATGACCAGCTTGGACTGTCACCGTCGGCAAACGTAAATATCGTGTTTCCTGCTGTCACCATTAGGTTTGAAATGAGCATGCCGCTCGTCCCGGTACCGACGTTCAGGTCGACAAAACGGAAGGTCGAGTCGTAGGTTGGTCGACTTGCCGTGTAGTGGATCCGTTTAATTTCACCTGGCTCAAGTGAGAATGATTGAACTGTGGTATCTGCAAAGTCGGTAGTCGCATCTATCGAAGATACCCCGTCATTACCGGCAAGGAAAGAAATGGTGTACTGCTGTCCGTTTGTGAGTTGGCTAAGATCGAGATTATGTCGTGACAGGTTGTTGTTTGCTGTGTTAACCCACCTATATCGGTACCAGTTGTCGATACCTGCCCAAGAAACACCAGTTGTGCGCACCATGCCTCCGAAAGTAACAAATAGGCCATCAGTTGTGTTGACGCCCCTGGGGTCACGAACGATGTTGGTAATACTACTCACCGAAGGACTCGACATCCCGCTGTTGTAGAAGCTTTCAAGCGCCAGGCCAATTGAGGCGATATCGGTTCGCCGCTCATCGTCCCGAGCCCGTACCTGGCTAGAGTTGACGTTCACCACCGCAAGCAGTAAAAGAATCCCCATTATAGTAATGGTGATGATCATTTCAACTATGGTAAACCCACGCCGATTCATGTCACTAGCATAAGAGGTTTGCCGTTAATTCGCAAGACTGGCGAGCTCAAGTGGCTCTTGTTCCATCACAATCTGAAAGGTATCGCGGACTTTTCCAGTGATCGTGTCTCTGGCGGCAGCAAGATCACTGTAGTTTTGGGCCGATTCATTGATAAGAACCAGGGCATTTTTATCGTGAACTTTCATGCCGTGGAGGCTCTGGCCTTTTAAGCCAACGGTCTCTATCAGCCAGCCAGACGGGATCTTAAACCGGCCGTCAGCCATGGCGTAAGAGGGGATAGTCGGGTAGGCGGCTTTGATTTCTTGAAGTTTCCAGTCGTCGATGATGGCATTTTTGAAGAACGAGCCGCAGTTAGGCTGCACCCCAGGGTCGGGCAGTTTTTCACTACGGATGGCGATGACTGCATCGCGCACTGTCTGGGGAGTAAAAAGGGAAACGGCATGGGCGTCGAAGTAGGCTTGCAGGCTTTCATAGAACGGTGGTTGCGGGGTATTTTTAGATAGCAGGAACGTGACGGACGTGATGATATAGCGCCCTTTTTCACCTTCTCTGAATATACTGCTGCGGTAGCTAAATTGGCACTGCTCATTAGTGAGTGTCACCAGAGTATTGGTCGTAAGGTCGAAGGCTTCAACCGATGTGATGGTCTCGGAGACTTCTTGGCCGTAAGCACCAATGTTCTGGACTGGCGATGCGCCGACCGATCCGGGGATTGCCGATAGCGCCTCCATGCCGGTTAGCCGTAAATCGACCGTTCGCTTAACGAGTTCATCCCAGCTCTCCCCTGCACCGACTTTTATTGATGTTGTATTTAAGTCATCACTAATGATATCAAAGCCGGTGATTCGGATGCGAATCACTAAGCCGTCAAAGCCGGTATCATTGGCAATGACGTTGCTGCCGCTGCCTAACACAACAATTTTCAGCTGCTTGGCGCGGGCGGTCTGGCACAGCTGGGCGAGCTCTTCAACTGAACGGACTTCAGCCATAAAGCGGGCCGGCCCGCCAAGCTTCATGGTGGTGTAGTTCTTTAATGGAATGTTTGTGTGTATGTCTATCATTTCGCTAGCTTATTATAGCCTTTTCGTAGAGATTATGCTACAATCACCCCTGTACTCTTAGTCAAAAGCGTGCAACACGACGCACCCGTAGCTCAGTGGATTAGAGCACTGGTCTTCGGAACCAGGTGTCGCAAGTTCGAATCTTGCCGGGTGCACCATGCGAAATTCATTACCGCGCGCGGGTCAGTAGCTCAGCTGGTTAGAGCGTCTGCCTCTTAAGCAGAATGTCGTGGGTTCAAGTCCCACCTGACCCTCCAAAGAAAAAAGCCTCCTGTTATCGGAGGCTTTTTTCTTTTTATAAACATTAAGCGGTGGGTGTTGGCGTCACGGGGGAGCTGGGCTTTGATCCAGCTGCGAGGCTGGGTGCACTGCTTGCGCTGTCGTTCCAAACAGACTTGTCGGTCGCGAGCCAGACGTACCAGACTATTGGCAGGAAGATTCCCCACAGAATAAAGCTGCCGTCTTTACCAAGTTTTTTGCCAATGTGGTACATAGAAATGTACATAAAGACAGTGGTAACAATGACAATTAGTCCAACGAAAGGGATGCTCGCCAGTAGCAAAAACAGTGACCAAAAGCCTTTTTGGCCACCAATCTCTAGCAACTTCCATGTGTTATACACAGGAACCCAGGCAGGCCACTGGGCTAGGCCAGCTTTTTTAAAAATACGTCCTGTCAGTAGGGCGAACACCACGTACGAAATGATAAATAACATGATGAAGAAGATGAAGAATCCTACGCCAAGACTGGCTAGTAACTCCGAATCACCTGTTTGATTAAAAGCGATCGTTTGATTGTTTACCTGTGCGAGCGATAGTAATGTGTTCATAGCTCGATTGTAGCATACCGTTCAATTTGCTACCCTAAGGTGATGAAAGTACTTAGTGGAAAAGAATTAGCCGATTATATTGAAGAGCGACAGGCGGGGCAAGTGCGTGCCTTGCGGCAGGCGATGCGAGTTGTTCCTAAGTTAGCGATTGTGGCGGTTGGTGAATCGGCCGTTAGTAATAGCTATATTCGATTAAAGCAGAACTACGCCGAAGAGATTCTTATAGAAGTGAGCGTGCTACGGCCAACTATGGAGCAGGTAAGCTTGACCATTGAGCAATTGAACGCTGATCCGTCAGTACACGGCATTATTGTACAACTCCCCCTCCCCGACCCATCCCTGACCGACAATGTACTGGCAATGATTGCACCGGAAAAAGATGTTGATGGGCTGGGGCCTGAGGCTGTGTACACATCGGCGACTGCCACGGCCATCGACTGGCTGCTAGCTGGCTATAATGTCGAGCTGCGCGGCAAGCGCATTGGCATCGTCGGGCAGGGTAGGTTGGTTGGAGCCCCGCTAGCAAAGCTATGGGCGACAACTGGCCTTGACGTATCGGTGTTCGATGATACTACCGCAGATCTGGCAGCGGAGTTGCGATCAATGGAAGTCATCATCAGTGGCGCCGGTGTTCCGGGGCTGATTACCGAACATATGGTGCAGCCGGGTGCTGTGGTGGTAGATGCTGGCACTACCAGCGAAGACGGTAAGATAGTTGGTGACGTTGCCCCGGGCCTGCGTGAGCGCCAAGATGTGGCTATGACGCCTGAAAAAGGCGGGGTTGGGCCACTTACAATCACGGCACTATTCGAGAATGTGATTACGGCAGCGGTGCTTGCCGCAGAGGCTAGGCCAGGTGAAGAGCGTCTTTAACGCGCTGAACAACTTGCCGGGGCGTTAACTCTGCCTTAACGATATAACTATGGATACCAAGTGTTTTTAGAGACTTCGGCGCCTCTTCTTCGCCCATATTGGTCAGAATGATAACCGGTACATCTTTACCCCAAGTGTTCTTGCGGATTTCAGACAGAGCCGTGGCACCGTCCATTTCGGGCATCTGCAGGTCCATCAGAATAATGTCGGGCGAAAAATGCTCAACCAACGCAACGCCCCTGGTGCCATTGGTGGCAAGCTGAACGTCAAAACCGTCCGATTCAAATTTCATGCGGTACATTTGGCTAATAACAGCGTCATCTTCGATAATGGCAATTTTGGTCATGGTTATACTATAATAACAGCATATCCAATCTTATAAATCTAAAAAAGAAAATTAATGTTTTTACCTCATAATCAAGAAACTATCCGTATGCCCGAAAAGACCTTGCCGGTGGGGGTTGTTGAAATAGTAAGCGAAGAGCTTGCCAAAGATAAAGAGGGTAGAGAGTTTACTCGGCGAATGGTCCGGGTCGGTGACGAAAGTGATAGAGATCCGGCTATGCGCCAGGTCTTCCGTGAGCGAGCCAATGCCGACGAAATGCAGCTAATCTTAAATCCTGAATGGGGGGGGCCTTATATCGGAGAAGACGGCATTCTTGTCATCAACCCTGCGAACACACCAGCCAGAAGGCTCTATCTTGACGGCGACGGTAAGCCTACACAGATGTTCGAATGGGGCAGTCAGCTGAAGAAAGCCATCGCCCTAGAAGGCCTTCAGAATCTTAAAAAGGGCGGCAGGTTTCTGACGCTCGGAGAGCTAGATCACCGAACGCTGGAACTTTTCACCCATATGCCCGATGGCATTGGGCTACGCAGCCGCCAACGAATCTACAGTAACCTGCTCGTAGATTACTCGCTCACGTCTAGCACTGGTAATTTTCTTAGAATCGCCAGTCTTGGTAGTGGTGCAGCCGTGCCAAATATCGAAGCAACCGAAGCTATTGAGGCTCTGGGCAAGAGCGTCGCATGGCTGCAATATGAGCTAGATCCAGGCGCGCTTTACTCTGCCGGGTTGATGATAGCCAGCTCGAACATTCAACGCTCGACGTTTGATTTCGGTCCGCGAAATGACGCTGACGCTGCACAGCAAACTGGTTTTGAGTTTCAAGGTCGCAGCTACTTGGGCGCCAGGGAGGTCGAAGATGGCTCACTCGATGCAATAGACGCACTGGGATTGTGGGAGTATCTCACAGATAAGCAAGCCGTAGCATTCTTGCGTACGCTGTATCCTAAATTGAAGCCCGGGGCATCGATGATTGTTTCGAACATGCTTCAGAGTCGCCCGCACCCACAATACAACCAACGAGCGGTTGGTTGGCCCGATCTCTATATGAGAACCGAGGAGGATATGCTGAGGATAGTTGAACAAGCCGGAATTCCCACTAAGAATGTGCGGTTGACGTACGCTGAGGACGGAGTGTATGTTGTGATGGAGATTACGCGAGGGGGAGAACTAGATGGTGCTTGAGAGCTTGGTGCTATTTGCGGGAGTTTTATCGCTTGGACTGGCGCTCATCATTCTTTTCAACGGTACAAGTAAAAAAGGTACCAAAATTCCATTTGTTTTGTTTGCGGGTAGTGTCGGGTTGTGGTCTTTATTTATTAGTCTGTTCTCGCTGACTAATTCGCAGGGTCTTGCGCAGTTATTCGTCATTTTTTACTATTCATCGGCTCTTTTGATATCTTACGCCTTCCTCTTATTCGCGCTCGAATATGTGGGATCAAGAGTCTCCAGATTCACCGGCTTAGTAGCACTAATTCCGTGGGTGGCGATGACTGTATTTGTCGCACTCCCCGGTTATTTTATTACATCGATTGATGTTGTTCGCCAAACGGTACAACTTGAGCCGTTCTTTTATGGCCTCTATACGTCGATCTTTGTTATTTATGTGCTAATTGGACTTGGTTCACTTTGGAAAGCCGCGTTCTTAAAACGCGGAGCTCAAAAGCACGGCCGGGTTCTGTTCTACTCCCTAACAGTTTGTTTTCTGGGCGGAGCTTACTTTAACCTGTTCCTACCGCTTATCGGCGTTTACAGCCTGATCACGCTCGGTCCACTTTTCAGCATCGTGATGGTTGCAACAGTATTCTACGCAATTGCTCGTCACGGCCTGTTCGATATTAGGCGGGCGGTAGTGAGAACGGTGACGTACCTTATGACATTGGCAACTCTTGCTGGCATTTATCTCGTAATTGCGTTTCTGGTATTTGACCAGTTACTGGGCCAAACCACCGAAGCCAATCAGATCTTTCTAAACGTATCGCTAACCATTCTGCTTGCATTGATTTTTCAACCTATAAAACGATTCTTCGATCGAGCGACCAGTAAGGTTTTTTATAAAGACTCGTATGACGTCGACGAATTCTATTCGGGGCTGAACAAGGCGCTGAGCTCGACGACAGATTTGCGGATATTGCTAAGAGTTATTTCGAATCAGATCTCAGTAACCTTCAAGGCTGAATACGTTAGTTTGGTGCTACTCCCCCGTAACTATCACTACGTTGTTGCAGGCAGTGAAGGCCATAAGAAGCTTTCGAAAAACGATGCCGAAGAAGTGATAGAAAAAGCGGAAGTGCCGATACTTGCGTCTGAGGTTGCCGATCGCTCGCTAAAGAGACTCATGCAGAGTCATCGAGTTGGATTGTTGTTGCCCATCTTCAAAGAGGGTGCTGTCATGGGTGTTTTGTGCCTTGGTGATCATAAGAATTCCGACTACACGAAGCGGGATATTAGGGTGCTCGAAACGATTACCGACGAGTTGAGTATTGCCATCCAAAACGCCTTGTCGATCCAAGAAGTCAAAGACATAAACGCAACGCTGCAGCAGCGCATCGACGCCGCCACCAAAGAGCTACGCGCCAGCAATGCCCAGCTACAGAAGCTAGACGAGGCCAAGGACGAGTTTATCAGCATGGCCAGTCACCAACTCCGTACGCCGTTAACCAGTATTAAAGGATACATTAGTATGCTAGTGGAAGGTGATGTTGGCGCCGTTACCAAAGATCAAAAACACCTACTTGAGCAGGCGTTCGGTAGTAGTGAGCGGATGGTCCGATTGATTGGGGATTTCTTAAACGTGTCTCGGCTTCAAACCGGAAAGTTCGTCATCGATAAGAAGCCGGTTAATCTTGCAGCTTTGGTGCAGTCTGAGGTTGATGGGCTAGAGAGTAACGCGGCTACCCGCCAATTGAAGTTTGTTTACAAGCGCCCTGCCCACTTCCCGGACCTAATGATCGACGAGAATAAGTTCCAGCAGGTGATTATGAACTTTTCAGACAACGCTATCTATTACTCTAAAGAGAATTCAAAGATAGTGGTGACGCTGCGCGAGGTGAACGGCATGGCTGAATTTACGGTGAAGGATACGGGCATTGGCGTGCCGGCCGACCAGCAAGCCCAACTATTCAGCAAGTTCTTTCGGGCCACCAATGCTCGTCTGCAGCGCCCCGACGGCACTGGTGTTGGCCTGTTTTTGGCCAAAAAGGTGATTGATGCCCACGGGGGGACGGTGGTGTTTGAATCTAAAGAGGGCAAGGGGAGTACGTTTGGCTTTCGCCTGCCAATTAAGAAACTACGCGCCTGAGGCGATACGAACAAGTTCGACAATGAGCCAAGTGATAGCGAAAACGATTGCTGAGATAATTAAGACTGGTTTAGCGACTCGCTTGTTGTCGAACCACCACTGCTTCGGCTTCGAGCGGTGTACGGCTGAAATACGTGTCACCACTGGTTTATCGATGGAGGCATCAACGCCACTGTAGACTTTGTTTCGCTTCTTTTTTTGCTTGTTCGCCATAATGCCACTAGTATAACAAAAATAGCCCCCGCAATAAACGGGGACTATTCTGATCGAGTGAGCGGTCAGACTCTGTTATTAGACAAGTGCTCTTCGTGAAGCAACGTAATAAGCGATGCTTGCAATCAGGGCGCCGAGTCCAACGACGGCAACAATGTTTTCACTGACACCAGTCCTTGGAAGTTCTGGTGGAAGTTCGCTACAAAGACTCAGGTCTTTGGTGTGCTTGCTCGCGTCGAAGGCAGTTTCATCAATCGTGATGATCTTCTTCGATGCCAGCTCACAGACACTGATCTTGCCTGGCTCACAGGTTTTGGTGACGTTGACGCCAGCAGTATCTTCCACTGCGTAGCCTTCGGTGTTCACCTTACCGTTATTGAGCAGGTTGTTGGTGCCACACACGAGGTCTTTTGTTTGTGCAACAGTTGCACTAAAGATGACCCATGCGTTCGCACCCGGCATGTAAGAACCGACGTTAACGCCTACACCGTTGGTGAGGGTGTCTGTCGCGGTCATATCCCGGTTGCTAGCGTTATTCCATTTGGTTGAACCAGCAACGTAGCTGAGGCCAGCAGGAAGGGTGTCACGGAAAGTGACGTCATCTTGCTGAGTCTCGCCAGTGTTGCGGTAGGCAAGGATGAAATCAACCTTTTCGCCTGGTTGCGCAGTGTAGCTTTCTACCCACTGGTTTGCACCATGCTTACTGACTTTCTTGCTAAGTGTGAAATCGAGGGTTTCTGCAAACTGAGGACGTACCTTAAAGGTGACGTAGCCAGCGTACTGGAAACAGCCGGGAATCTTACCGTCAAGTTTGTCATAGCCGAGCTTTGCGCCCGTACTCGTGAAAATACTTTCAGGAAGTGGGGTGCCATTCGGTCCAAACACGTTGTTCTCGAACTTTAGGCTTCCGCCAACATAGGCAAGATTGAAGTCTGAAGTTGAGTTGAAACGAGCGTGGTCATAGACCTCGGTAGGTGTTGCATTGCTTGAGTTCAAGAAACCGTTCACCTGCAATGATTTTGCAGTGTTAGTTGGAAGGTTGAACTTAGCGGTAACGTTTTCGGCAACCAAGTTAAGGTTGTCGGCAGCGTTGTTGTGGACGTACATGCGGACAAGGTATTCTTTGCCTGGCTGTACAGTAACGTCGTCGTACCAAACGTTGGCTGCACCGACTTCTCGGATGCCAACGAAGTTTCGCTCGTCACCAATATTTGGGTTGTCGGTGATTGAGTTAAACGTTACGCGTTGTGCAGGATTCTGCACGGTGTAGGTGTCTCGAACTGGTCCCCAAGCGAATACAGCGGCTGGAATGATGATTACGGCAGCAATCATGGCAATAGTAGCAGCAAAACGCTTTGGAGTACGGCGGATGAGGGAAGTAATCTTACTCATAATGGTTCTCCTATTCTTGATTCATCTCGCAGAGCGAATCAAAGTTATATAATCTAAAAAATGTAAAAACAGTGTTGCCTGATTGTTAAACCGCTATTGTCACAAATCAGATCATTACAATGTACATGTCCGAGTCAAAATGACTCACGATCGTCAGTTTCAACAATGAGCGCACAAGGCGCTCGAATTGTTTGTGATACTGGCGATCAGATGGTCCTGCCGAGGCGGGTGTGCGACCTGGATGGCCGCACACCTGCACTCTTTAGGAGCAGTCTTCAATTCCCGGGATGGGAACGCAGCGCGTCTCCGGAGCGGAGGACGGCGGCGCTGAAGGCTGCGGCGGGGGTGGCGGAGCCGGGTCCAGAGTTGGAG
>Ga0306872_100225_pt1 | contig 23925 bp, 27 predicted proteins | sample AntRauMeHopE1498_FD_190455 | JGI IMG/M metagenome (GOLD analysis project Ga0306872, IMG submission 190455) | Saline lake microbial communities from Rauer Islands, Antarctica - Metagenome Hop E1 #498 (v2) (version 2) | ecosystem: Environmental > Aquatic > Non-marine Saline and Alkaline > Saline ...
CTGAAGATCCTGAGGTTCCGCCACCACCATCAGGTCCCGAAGGTCCAGTTGCACCGTCTACTCCTGAGGTTCCACTTGATCCATCTATTCCACTTGATCCATCTATTCCTGAAGATCCTGAGGTTCCGCCACCACCATCAGGTCCCGAAGGTCCAGTTGCACCGTCTACTCCTGAGGTTCCACTTGATCCATCTATTCCACTTGATCCATCTATTCCTGAAGATCCTGAGGTTCCATCTTCACCGGATGTACCAGCTCTACCCGGAGCACCTGCTAGGTTAGCACACCAAGATGAATAAGTACCTACTCCTTCTGAAGATGTTACTTCAATTACGTATTCACCTGTTGAGGGATCATAAGAAACTAATTCCCCTCTAAAAGTCTTTTCTAGATCATGTGCTACAATTATTGTTTGTCCAACAGTCCATGATAAAGCGGGAGATCCATCTATAGTTATTTCTGTTCCTGGAGTTACTGGTAGGGTAACAGGGGTTACTATTGTACAATCTGTATAAACATCCCCATTTATTCCCGATGTACCATCAACCCCAGAAGAACCTGAAGTTCCATCAGATCCGGGACATATTGGGTACTCAGAACCATCAGGGAATGCTGCCCATATTTTCTGATCTACATTACTTGCATATAGAGTAGTAAATCCTGGTGCTGGAGTAGTTCCTCCTGATCCACCTTGTTGTATAGTTATAGATCCTGGCATTTTTAGTCTTGTTTTTTATCTAAATTATCTTTAGCTTTATCTAATTGCTTTTGAGCTAAATCTATTTGATCCTGGGTATTTTCTATCCCCTTTTCTGAAGTAGTATAGGTTGAATTAACCTTATCTATTTTTTCAGATATTATTTTATCAAAAGTATTTTGTTGGAGTATTCTATGAAGAACATCTTCAGCTTCAAGCTCTCTAAGTATTTGCTCCTTTATTGGCTCTTTAATTTTCTTAATCTCACTGTAAATTTTAAATATAGTAAATATTATAGTTAATATACCCACTATGATCTTAACTAAAAGTTCTATATTTTCCGCGTCAAGAACGAATATAGTACCTATATTTAGTAGAAATACTTTATCAGTAAAAATACTAACTAAAAAATGTGGTATTAGATTCATTCTAGTTATCATAATTTTCGTTTGTTCGGTGTGTCCAGTTAATTGGTCTATATCCTCTTAGGTAAATATTAGAAGCGAAGTTATTTCTAGAGTCTGGTCTTATAGTTCTGTCATCAGCAGTATTAGGATTAGCATACTCTGGAAGATCCTTTTCGAATTGCTCACAATATGAACTTATCCTGTTTAACCAATACTCACCAGTCTCCGTATTTTTCTCTGCCATATACTTTATAGTATTCAGATCAGAAGGGGTTGAAAGTTCATTATCAGATTGTTGAAGACCTTTTTGTGTTATCTTATAAGATAAAGAAACTACCAAATATGATATAGCATAAGGGATAATGGCCTGTTGTATTTCTCCGTCTAATAAAGTTTTATATACTTCATTAGAAGAATCAGTAATATCTCCAGAAACTATTAGTGCCTCTATCTTATTATAAAGGTCAGAACCAATCACTGGTAGTACATTAATTCTTTGCGCCTTTAGTATAGCGTTTCTTACAAATTTAGCATCTACATTTTCGATTAAATCTGAGTTTTGCTTTATTTTAGCTTCTGATATGAAAAGTACATCATTCATAGTTTTATATAGTATTATTTTCGTTATCAATAGAGTCTTCTTCTATAGTAGACTCAGATTCTGCTAGAGGTTCGTAAGAGATAAGATCCCTAAGTTCGTTTTGAGTTAGTATTTTTTCCATTACGGATTCAGAAAAAGCAAAAGAAACTGGTGAAGAATCTACAAATTCTGGTTGGAAATCTAATTTTAGTACATTTTGTAGGGTCTCTCCTATTTGCTTCTGTACGGGATCGATCTCTGTTGACATAGTGATCTCAAAAGATGTTGCCAATTCATTAGACCCTCCAAGCTGCCCTGGAGTTTTAATACCATAAAGTATAGGCGAAACTACTGAATGTCCTATAAGTATCTGATCCTGTACTATACCCATAAGGTCTTTATACCTAGTATCTGAGTCGTTAGCATTTATTGGGGTTACCTCTATACCGTTTTCTTTATCTCTAGCGAACATTAAGAAGATCTCTCCAGCATTTGAAGTTCCTTGATATTGCTTCTTAAGGGATTCGTAGATATAGTCTCTCTCTTCTTGAGAATCTGGCATATCATGCATTGTGATCATCATTGAAGGAGCAAATCCATTCTGAGCATTATTTAAATGGAAGTTAGATATCTCATAATCTAAAGCCATATAATTAGCTGCACCATAATATGAAGGTTTTGAATAGAAAGAGCACCCAGAAGAATATCCTCTATAAACAAATATTTGAGAACCTATAGGATTTCTTGGATCATAAGCTTTTTTAGGAACTGGTTTATTTTCCTGTTTCCTGTAGTTTTTCCAGTCATTAGAGAAGAACCAATCTTCTATCTTTCCTAAAGGATTCTTTTTACCAGCTCTTAACTTGGACATATCTATATGTTCTGCATGAGCTATAGATCTACCATCCTTAGACCAAACTACATTCATAGCCCACATACCATATAACCAGTAATCGTCTATGATAGCTTTTAGAGTTTCTTTTTCACCCAACTTAAATTGGGGAATCTCCTGTCCTTCTGCTAAACCATTCCCATAAGTATACAAAGATCTTTTCTGAAGAATAGCGTTATGTGTACCTGAATTCTCTTTTAGAGATATTAGATACTCTGGCATTAGGTTCTTATCTCCCCAAGAGATATAGGGCTTACCACTGATTTTAAACTCCGTCCAATTAGGAGGTTCAGTAAAACCTTTACCGAATGTATAGGCTAGTTTATTAGTTCCTTTTTCCATTTTATTCATTATATGTTGTGTACTCTTCTTCTGTTGTATATACCGTATTATAAATTGGTCCGTCTATTCTTAGATAAGTAGCCCAGATAAGTTCATTATCTATAGAAGCTATATCTCCAAATACCGTATCCTCTTCAGCCCTAAGTGTTGCAGTTAAAGTTGCAGGATCACAGTCATACCAAGTAGAAAGCACTATAACTGTTGGTTCGTTAATATCACAATTCTCGGAATCAAGGGGAATACCCTCAAATATCTCTGCTCTATATTGTCCTTGATCTAAATCTAGAGTAGCGAACTCGAACGTAGAGTAAGCATCAGAGGGTGAAATATCTACTAAACTGTAATAAATGAAAGCTAGATTATCAGATTTAGTTATTTTAAGATAGATGTTTGGGTTGTATCTAGTGAACTTATCCCTCAAAATACATGTAAATTGTGCCGTAGTCTCTCTATTATCCCCTATAATCATCCGGATTGTTTAGAGTAAGTATGAAAATGTCCCGTTTTTCTTGATATGTTCTACCCAAACAAAAAAGGTCTACCTCCTAAGAAGTAGACCTTTCAGTAATTTGAGCTTTCCTCTTAAGCGTTAACTAAAGAAGGGAAAGTATCAGTAATGAATGTAGCATCTAAAGTTAGAGGCGGATCTAAATCGATCGCTCTAAAATCAAGTTGCGCACCGTTTCGGTCCCCTGCAGCTACACCAGAACCACCAGCTCCACCTGAAATATCAAGTCCTCCTGATTGTCCTATGTAAACGTATTCTCCTGTTTTCATGACAGCAACAGCTACCAAGTTATTTTCAGAGAGTGTTTTAATAGTGTATCTAAGAGAAGCATCATAGTTAGTGAATACTAATGTTAGTATATTCTCGTAGAAAAGTGATCCATTCTGAACATTCGCTGTTGGCGTAGCCGTGAATGAAGACGTTTCTTGTATTTGGGCGAACTCGTAAAAGGGAGTACCTGATGACGTGATTGAATTTATAACTTCAGTTTCATTAGCACCAGTAGTTCCTACTGCTGTGATCATGTCTGAATTTGCTAGATAAACTTTCTCAACACCACCGATAATCTTACATCCTACGCTTCCTCTCCCAGTTGTTAAATTTGAACAAGCCATAATTTTTCGTGTGTTTTTTTATTTTTTATAATAGCCGGCTGAGGTTTCCCTCAGCCGGTTTTAATTTAATTTTTCTTTTGTTACTTCTTAGAAGTTACAAACGAAGTAGTTACCAAATAGGTGAGCTACCCCTACTTTATATCTAGCGATGAATCTAACGTCGTCGTTATCTGCAGAGTAAAATAATCTGAAAGAAGAGTAGTCAGATACTAGGTCTGTTCCCCAATGTAGGAATTTAGCAGAACCAAGTACTACTGCATCTCCAGCTGCAGAAGCTTCAGCGTGTGCAGAAGATCCGGCAAGACCAAAAGTTCTAACGATTCTAACGTTTGTTCCAGGGAATATAAATTCTCCGTTTACAGTAACATCTGAATTTACGTGGAAGTAATTTCCAGTAAATAAAGCGTTAGATAGAGTTCTGTAGAATTCTGGTGACATGAACATTACCAAGTCATCTTCTCCAAGAACGTCAGCATCTAAAGCTGCGATCATTTCTTGTACAGAACCTATGATGTTAGCTGCGTTAAAGTCGTTAGCTTGATCAGCTGCAGTAACTCTATTAGCATCAGCTTCTAGGTCAGTAATAAACCCGTCGTTCAATTGGTATGCACCAGTTGCACCAGATTTGTTACCTTGCCATACTTGCTTAGCTACAGTTTTAGCAACTTGCTTAGCTTTCTCTTCAGAGATTGCTTGCTCGAAAGGAACCTCATCTAAGATAGATCCAGGCTTAAGAGCCATTTGAGTATACTTGTCCTCAAGTGCATAAGGGTCTAAGATCTCGTTGATTTTCATTTTGTCAACAGAAAGAGTTACTTTCTCTAGATCAGTTGTACCAGCTGCAGAGAATCCTGCAGATCCAGCTTGGATTGTTAAGGGATCCGATCCTATAGTGTGAATATCTTTTGCAGATTTTACATCAGCATCGATAGTTACAAAGTTTGCGGTTGGGTCTTCAAGAATTGCTCTTGAAATAAGGTCTAATGAATTCTGATCTACATAATCATTAAGTCCCGTTACGTCCCAGTTAAATTTAAGATTTTTCATTTTTATAATTTTTTCTTTTTCTTTTAGTTTTTAGAAGCTCTCATAGCTTTAATTCTAGCAATTCTGTCTTCCATAGCACTTAGCTTTTCGCCTTCTGCATGAAATTCTAATTCAGAAATTGCTTTATCAGAAGGAGATTTCTTGAATGCTTCAAATTCTAGATTCGATTTTTCTTGTTCTTTAGCCATTTCTAGCATAAGAGCTTTTAAATCTTCGAATTTAGAAGCCATCACTTCTTCTACTTCCTTAATTTTTTCAGATATTAATTCGGTAACTGCCTCTGAAATAACAGCAGAATCTTCAGCGCTTACAGCTTCAGGAGTAATTTCATCTACTAGTTCAGAAACTTCTTGAACCACTTCTGCAGACTTAACTACATCTCCGGCTTCCATTTCTTCTTCAGTAGAGTCTTCACCTTCGGCTACTTCTTCTGATTCTTCCATACCTAAAATTTCTGTTACAATTCCAAGTTCATCAACTACGAATTCTGTACCATCGGATAGTTTGTAGGTACCCGCATCGAGCAATCCTTCAGACCCATCTTCCATGACAACAAAAACGCTAGTTCCAACTTCCATAGATTCAGTAGATGTTTTTATCATTCTACCATCCTCTAGATCAGCTTCCATGAATTCTTGATTTTGATCAACAAAAACTAAGTTTTTAATTTTTTCTAAGATATTCATTTTGTAAATTTATTTTTATGTGTACTTTAGGTTCATAAGTATGAAACCCGTGTTTTTTTCCTTTTTTAATAAAATGGGGTCATCTAAAAAGACATCCCCAGTTAAACTATGCTATAATCTTAGCTATTTCTTTCTTAGTAAAGAATATAGTGGTACCATCTCCGATAGCCAAACCATATTCTAACCTTTCTGCAGCTCTCTTTAGATTTATGATACCCTCGTGTCCTGTCTTAAGTCTAACTACCTTATTCATTAGGGGATCAGGATTTAAGAGGTTCTTAGCAGTTTCGTCACAACCACATCCCATATTACTTTCCTTTTTTCTCTTCTAGAATTAATAACCTTATTATAGAGTCTAATTTTAATTTGTCCTTAGGATCCTTCAATTCAGAATAAAGGTGTGAATAGTCAGTTCTATTAAATAACATAGATTCGTGGTGTTCGTCACCAGATAGAAAGTCACCTTGAACTGATAGACCTTTAAAGGTTCCATCTTTAACTCCTTCCCAAACAACATCATCTAAGATTCTCATTTTAACGAACCATGTACCTATTGGGGTTTTTCTAAATCCGTACTTATTAGATTTATCAAAAGTATCCTCTTTAATCCAGCTCTCCATTACGTAGAGATCATTAGACCAATTATCTTGATGGTCAGTATTCTGGTGGGAAGCTCTATCTAGTTTTAGGAATAGTTCGGCTGCTTTAGCTATTGTTTCCTCTGAAAAGAATACACCATATACCTCTCCAGTTTTCTTGTCGACCCTTGGGATTCTAATATTAGGAATCATCGCTGGTCCAATAACTATTCTTTGATCCTCGTCCTCTATAGAGAATGTATGCGTTTTAGCTTTATCAAAGAACTGGAAGTCTACTTCTACAGCTGGTCTATCAACTAGAGATATAGATTCTAAAACTGCACCGCCCTCCTCTTCTATAAGGAGTTCGATTATTTTGGTCATTTGTTTAAACATAATTTTCAATTTAATTTGTTATTGATGCTCTTCTTTTTAGGAATGCATCAGTGTCTAGTCCTTCTCTTATCTCAGAAGATACTACATAAGCTTTAGGAGGGGTAGCTAACCTTTGGTCTATCTTTCTAAGTACTGCATTCATTTCTGCATCCCTAGAAGCCATACCCCCTGTTGCAAATCTTTGAGGTCCACTATTTATCTGTTCTAGTAGAGGAAGGAATCTTTCAGTAGAAGCAGCGTTAATTACGAACTCTCCATTAGACAATCTAGCGTTAATAGAATCTGAGGTACCCGTACCAGGTCCTTCTACAAGTCCACCGTCTGCAAACTGGGTTCTTCCTGAGTTACCTCCACCTCCGCCACCTCCGGATCCACCTCCGCCACCTTTAGCTGCAGATACTGCAGTAGATCTAGCTTTAGCTGCAGTTGCCAATTGAACTGCACCAATACCAGCCATAATTGCAGCTGTACCAATACCTGCTGGGAATCCACCAGCAGCAGCAAAAGATGCAGCTATAGCTGATGCTGTAGATGATACAATATTACCGACATCAAGTGCAAACTTTACATTAGCTGCTTTAATAGCTAGTTTCTCTTCTTCCCTAGCTCTCTTCTGTTCCAATCCAATTAACTTCTGTTCCTTCTGTGCTTCTAGAGATGCTATCTTTTCTGCATTACCTTCAGCAGCTGCTATTTGGTCAGCATAATTAGCTTCTATATTCTCTGTAAGATTATCGTATCTAACGCCTATAGCATCTAGTTCTGCACCTATCAGTCCATTAGCTAATCCTCCAGCAATTTGTAAACCTTCGTTTATACGGGCTGTAACTTCTGCGAAATTCTCTATAGATTGCTGTGTAGTAAAATTCTGAAGTGCTAGTTCATCTTGTATTTCTACAGTTCTTAATAGAATCTGTTGGTATTCAGTTTCTAGTTCGAGTTTTTCTAATGTACCTTCTTTAGCGAATTCTATTTGCTTAGCTAAAGCTTCTGTTGTTCTATTAGCAGCTTCTAGTTCTAATCCTAACCTTGCTTGGGTTGATTTTCTAACAGCTTCCTCAGAAGAATCTCCGGCCTCTAAGAATAGTCTTTCTTGTTCTAAAAGCTTAGCTTCTATTACTTCTAAAGTCTTATCCAGTTCGTCAGCTATAAATTGTGGGCCGGGGAGAAATTCCTCAAATACTTCCTCTGCTTCGAAATCTAAACCTTGACTGAGCCTTTCACCAAGCCTATCTATTTCTTCTTCTCTTTCCTTATTGGCTTTATCTCTAAGATCTTTTTGTTTAGCATTATATTCAGTAGTAAGAGCTAATAGATCTACCTGAAGATCCTTATAAGCATCTGTTTCTTTACCGTTCTGAAGTTCTTCAAGTCTTAACCTATCCTGTAGTGCTTTTCTTTTAGCGTTAAATATAGCAGATTCTCCTGATTGTAATGCTTCTAATCTCTTTACGTTTCTCTCGTTTTCCTTCTCTATAGACTGAAGGTCAGCTATCTCATTTTCTTTAGCTTCTGCCTCCCTAGATTCTTTTACCGCTTTTACAGCTTCTTCCTTTAGGATACTGAATCCTTGGGCGATCGCAGCCTTAAGTGCATCAAAGTCTAACTCAAATATAGCCGTAAAAGCATCTCCTATAGAAGAAGCTATATCAGAGAATCGGGTGAAGAATGCAGTGAATGCACCTATAGCACCATCGAATACTTGATCCCATCCACCAATAGATTCAGCGAAAGCATCTGCTGTCCTTATAACAATACCCAATGGGCCTAATAGAGTTAGAATAGTATCCCCAATATTCTCTAGAGTACTATTAGATCCTTTTACGGACTTTGTTAGATTATCCCAGTTAGCAACGAGTAAACCTATACCAACAACGATCGCACCAATACCGGTAGACACTAACGCTAACCTAAATAACTTAAGAGCGCCTGTGGACGAGCCTACTACTGCTGCGTATGCTCCTTGAGCAACTGCAGAAGCCTTAGTTGCTACAGTAGAAGCTAGAGTTGCTGCTGCGGCTACACCCTCTGCTGCTGCACCGAGTGCTAAAATAGCGTTAGTCTTTTGTAGGGTTTTTTCTAGTTCCTCGTTCTCCCCTGCAAATGTAGAAATGGCGATCCCAGCTGCACCTACTCCTGCTGCAAGTTTGCCAACATTACCAGCTACCTCTCCTACATCTAGTTTTTGAAGTGAAGCTGAAGCCTTGTCTACCTGACCCTGTGTTTGTCTTATCTCTTTAGATAACTTCTTAAATTCTGCGGAGTTAACCCCTACTTCCTTTATCTGAGCGTTTAGACTTTCTAACTTAGTCTCCAGTTGACCTAGGGTGGTCGATTGTACGTTAATTTCTATATTTGCTTGTCCAGCCATAAGATTAAATATGTTTTCCTATCATTTTTCTTATCCTGTCCCGATAGGAGAATCAGGACCATCAGGGAATTCCACCCCTACTTGATTAAAGTTAAAGTCATAGAACTCTTTATTGAAAGTAAGCAGAGTTACATCATAAGGTCCAGGTGAGGTGGGATCATAATCTATAGAATCCACAATAAAGTAGGAAGAATCCCCTGAGGGTAAATCTATAAATACAGGATCTCTAAAAGAAAACTGAGCTATATCTGCAGCATTTAGTTTTACCTTAGCTTTAAATATTCTTTGTGAATCTAGGTTTTGGTAGAAAGAACTGAAATATCTTTCATATGCAGAATCTAAATCTGAAAATACGGGAGGGGTATCTGAGGAACCAAACATATTTTGTCTAGTTGCTCTGAAGTTTATATCAACCCCTGGTGCTTCAAAAGAGGATATACCCCAAATATGGGATCCTATAGATTCGTCAGCATCATTTCTAACATACTCTACTGTACCTGGATCCCCTGGTATTGCGTACCAAGCGAACATATCTTGACCAAGAGTTGCGTGAAACGTTCTAACATTTGAGTTCTTGTAAGCTAAGTACATCTCAGATTCTTCCTTAATCTCCCTTTCCCCTGAGTCATTTCTAGAAAATAGAGCGGGGTTAGGTACATTCCAGCTTAAATCGTTACCTCCGATAGTCTGTTCTGTTACTACCCTAACATTACTAAGGGGTCCGGAGGTAGAAAGGTCCGGGGTAAGGGATGCAAACTGAGACTTAATCTCTAGGGTTTCTGAATCCCCGTTCTCTAGAAGTTGTCTAAAAGATCCGTATTCTAACTCATCCATATTAGCTCTTTGAGATGCAAGATCATCTACATTACCAGTTTTCTTCATTCTGGTTATAATAGTCTTTGGTGGTTCTCCACCCTCTATAGATCTAACTGAACTTAGGTCTATCTTTCGGGTCCAGTCCCTAATAGTGGATCCTTTGTAAAACTCGTCCCTACTCTCAAATGCTATATCCCTAGAATTTTGGGTTAGTTCAGTATAGACATTAAAGTGCTTAATGATAGATGTTAAGAACTCTTTCTGAGTTACGTTAGGTAGAGTCTGTGACCAGTTATGGTATACTGGAGAAACGTCTATAACTCCATAGTCAATAGCGAACTGGTATTTCTTTTCTTGTTGTGGTAGAGGAGTACAACCAAAAGCATATTGGGCATCTTCATATCCAGAAGTATCCAAAAGTATCTTAAACTGGATTTCGTCCCCTGGTTGAACCAGAAGACCAAACAGAATAAATTCATCAGTAGACCAAATATCAAATGATGCTTCCCATTGAAAGTGATTAGTACCTAATTTATTATAAGTAGAAGGGGAAGCTAAAGATTCAGAAGTTCTGATGGCAGAAGAGATATCTGCTGAAAGATAATCAACTCCGTTTCTGACTAGGATTATTTTGGATTGCGGTCCTACTAAAGGATGTGTTGCATGAGGATACACGTTAGCATTAGGTATACCACCCGGACAGAATGCACCGTTACCATTAGCCTGTTGGTCCCAACCATATCTTATATCCAGTAGGGCTTTAAATCTAATGTTATAGTTTCCACCCCTTCTGAAAGTAAGCTTCTGGGAACCTACATCAAATATCGTGAAAGGATCTTGTAGTTGTTCATTAGCGTTAAAAGGAGAACCTGAGGGTATGGTACCCTCGGAATCCAAAGCCTTTAATATTCTACTGGTAGAAATAGGTACGAAGGAAGTTACTATATCGTCAAAATATCCGCCCGAAGCCGGTGCAGACCCAAATAGCTTAATAGAGGTATTAGAGGGTAACTCCTTAGAATTATAATAGAGTAGTAAAAGCGACTTAAACTCTTGGGAGTTAAATAGAGTAGAAGAGTAAGTAAAATCTAGAACATCAAATATCTTATCTATTAAGTACTTAACAAAAGCGTATTGTGTATAATTGTAACATAGTTTTAACCCACACTCTGATTGATTGTTAGGTGCTTGGGAGTTAGTTCTCCACATACTTGTAGATCCTGTGGTAGATGTTATGTTTGGACTTGTAGCTGTATCTGAATCTGTATACTCTTTAAATCCCCAATCTGGATAAGCTAGTGTAAATCCATTATATGTAGAAGACCCAGAAGTAAACTCTTCATCAGAATTAGTTGGGAAGAATAAAGGTCTTACTCTTTCCTCCGTATCTAGTAGAGGGGTAGGAAGAATAAGATCTGTCATAAGCTTAGCTTCTAATTCATCAAATATGTTAATAGAAGTAGCTAAAAAGTTAATCTCGAAAGAGTGTATTTCTCCCTCGTCCATAGTAGCTTTAGTTAGATCTACCTTACCCGAGAATACTAAAATACCATCTACGTATATCCTTGCATCAGTAACAGGAAGGTGCCATTCTTCTAGACCTACTACTTTACCCCTTAGTTTTCTAAAAGGGGATGCATTAGATACCATATAAGGAAACCCGAAAGCTAAAGAGTTCCTCTTAGTTCCTGGTATCAAGAAGGATTTAGAAAACGGAGAGGTCTTCTTACTAGGATCTATAGCATCGTTAATCTCATAGGTAATAGGAATAGTCTCGTCTTCGAAAAGATCAAGGGAGTATTCCTGAAGAGCGTCTACCCTAATGAGTCCACCTATTCCATTAACCCCAGAAGATGATGTACTGTATTCATATACATTTACCTTGTTTACTAATAGAAGTTCTATATTCATAATTATAGCGTCTGAGATTTTCTGTTATATCCAACAGTGTAGGTAAACGAAGCTACCTTTAGTTTATCTTGTCTCACAAATTGAGAGTAAGAAGTAGTATTTATAGTTACTGGAATAAAGGTTCCATCGTCATTATGTACCTCATAAACATCGGGTGACATCATTAGAGATTCCAACCAGTCCAATTGATCTTGGGTAGTCCAGTTAGTGTTTACTTGTTTAACCTGAGTCCCTAGATTATTTGGATTTGATCTACCTCTATCACCTTTTGTATATCCCCTACCTAAGTAAGATCTAGCAGTTACTCTATCTACATTAAGCACTTTAGCAGATAGACAGTTAAAGGAATATGAATCATACCCTCCTAGAGAGTTCAACCAAGTAAGCTGTACCTTCTCGCAGTTAGCGCAATTATTACAATCTTTGGTAAACGAGTAGGCCTGTGTAAGAGGTTCACCAGATCCTTGGATTATATCTATGGTGTAGTTAGAATTACTTTCACCAACTCCAAATGTACCAACATTAAGATACGCTAATCTATTACCTTCAATAACTCCATATCTAACTGGTAGTTCTACCCCCTCTATTACCTTTCTCCAGTAAATAGGATACTCCGTTTTGATAGTCCAAGACCATACTTTGGTAATAAGTAATTTCTGTTTACCAGCTTCTTTTTCAGCGAACCCTAATAGGGAGTAGTCATTAGCCATAACCTCACCAGTTATTCTTAGGGCAATGTCCCCACCGTTATCAAAAGGAACAAAGAAAGCTATCTCCTCCCAGGTTCCACTAGTTCTCTTACCCCAAAGTGTTAGGTCATTTATGAATCCACCTAGGGTCCAAGATAAGGAAGTGTTTATTTGGACATCTACTATATCTCCCGCATAAGCTGGTCCTATTCCAAACTCCGTTCCAGAGTCTCCTTCATAAGTTAGTATATTAGAGTATTCCGCAAATGCTATAGTATTAGAGCTTTGTATAGAAGTGGACGAAAACTGTGACCAAACTCCATTAGGTGCAGGGTTGTTTATCTGAGTCCACTGAGGTAAAATGGCAATAGGGATTGCTTGAAATATACTTATACCTTTAGGAAAAATCTGTATAGTACCCTTTGTATTAGATGCCTGAGAATAGATCATGTTATTCATTATAGAATAAAGGTTGTCATTCTCTAAAATACATCTTTCTTTTGGCCCGTCTGTTAGTAGTTGAGGGAGTAAAGCACCAGTTCCACCGTTATCATATATTATGAAGTTGTCTTGGTTATACTGAGGAAAGTCTGCATCTGGAATAGCAGAAGACCAAGAATAGAAATCTTCACCAGTAGCACCAAAGGATCCTGTAGGTCCTCCAGTTGGTCCTGGTATTACCCACTCTTCTCCATATAGGATTCTGAACTTTCTTATCCCGTCATTAGTTAGGGAAGCTGCAGTAGCGCCAGTAGCTGAAGAGAATTCTAGTCTAGGATAGACGTAGTTCTTTATAACTGAATTTGGAGAGAATTCACCTAGTCCTGTACTTGGTCTGGGTGGTACTCTAAAGATTCCTATCACGTCACCCCCGGTTGCACCAGTAGTACCAGTTGTCCCTGTAGTAAAGGCGTTATCTACTTCTGTTACTTGTACCTTGAATTTATAGGTGAATGAGTTCTGATCCTTATTAGTTGAATCCGCTTCGAACCAAGAAATATTTTCTGAAGGTACGTACTGATTTGAAGGTTCTGTTATACTTATAGCCATTTTATGCGTTTATATTTATTGGTTGTAGTGAATTTATAGTCCTCACTATTTCATCTTCTATTTCTTTAGGGAGATCCCTCTCTATGGACATAGCTGCCATTTGACCTATAGCATCTACTGCTGACTGAACCCAAGGTCTAGGTTTAAGACCAAACTTATAGATGTTCCTCCTTGCACCATAGGGTAGGTTACCCCCGATCATCTTAAATGCACCAGAGTACTTAAAAGCCAACCCCTGGAATCCTCCTGCGGTTGAACCTCCAAGTGTACCTTGAACTCCCTCGTCCAAGAAAATACCATAATCATTAAAGGTTAAGTTGTATATGGGATCTTCTTCTGTTCCTTCTACTGTTACCCTTATTGAATTCATTAGAGCACCCGTTCTCCTACCAACTGGCGAGTTAGCCAAAGCTTCCATAGCTGCAGTCCTTAATAGGTTCGTATAGTCTTCTAAATTCAGTTTAATTAGCATAGCTTATTCTTTATTAACAAGGAGCAGGTGGCGGTGGTGGATCTGGTAGTGGTGCGAATGGTTTAGCGTCCAAGCAATTAGATTGGAATACATCCATAGAAACACTTAGGTTATTACCCGCCATAAAAGAGGAGAATCTCTCTTGAAACGGAGTCATTAAAGAACCCGTAGCATTTAACCATGTACCTATCTTATCATCTTGATAAAGGAGGGCGGAGTAAATATCCATTAGAACCGAAGCCGTATCTGATATTATAGTTTCGAAGTTTGTCTTATCTGGAAAGAGTTCATCCATACAAATAAGGTTAAAAGAGAATCTGAATATGTTCTCCCTAGGTACAGATATAGGTTGGGGAACTATATAGATAATTATCCCATCAAAATCTGGTAGATCTTCAGTGTCTGCTAAGAATCCATATCTAACATCGTTTACCATCTTATGAGAAAGGCAAAGGGCTCTTAGTCTATCTAGAACTTGTAATTGAGTAGTTAACATAATTATAAATATATTCTTTACGTATTTTTCTTAAGTCCTATTATTAGACTTGTTTCTATTATTAATCTCGTCCACTTTCGCTTTCTGTACCAAGTAATTAGCTAGGGTAAGGAAAGTCATGTAGTTAGTCTCTAGTGTAGCATCTACTTTAGCCACTTCTTCATTAGAGAAAGACCAAACTAGTGGTAGCCACCCAAAGCCCTCTAACCTTGCTTCTGGTGATCCGATGTAATTTCCGTTAGACTCCTCTTCATCTTCTTCAGGTGGGTCTTTAAAGAGGTCAGGGAACTTGTCTGTAACTCCCTTGATAAAATCAAAAAAAAAGTGACGACATGATGTCCGATATAAGCTGGAGAGTCTTTTATGATATCCAATCTGGATTCACATTTAAGAGGATCGTATTTCTCTATCTCAAAGTTTAGCGTGTTCATCCACTTTACCACCTTCTTTTGAAACCATGGGTGATTAACCCTAGCTCCGAACTTACCTACTATCTTAAGCTTCACGGTAGACCAGAATGACATCTTCAGCACGGGTCTATATAGGTAAGATACTAAAAGGGTCAGGTGCTTAGCGGGTTCTGAAGCTAAAGATACCACGTCATCAAAAAGACCAAAGGGCATTTCATTTAAATCCTGAAGTCCGTATAGTCTCCCGTCCTTACCAACGAATATCTGAGCAACTGCCTTTCTATCTTGTGGCTTTATAGAACCAACCCTAAGTGTCGTAATCTCAGATAGGGTCATATCATTCTTAGACTTCCCAGTAAGTGCCCAAAGTAAATCCTCTGGTTTCTTAGAATCCCCGTTCTGCAGAAGTCTTGAATACTGTTCGGTTGTTAGGTTATCCCAATTATAGATCATTTAATTTTCTTTTGTTTATATATCGGTTCTTCAAAACGTGTGTTTTCGTAGTCTTCCCCATCTGTAGCTGGTTCCTCCCTAGGGGATTCAGAATCTTCTCGAGGGTAAGGATCATAAGGGTCATAAGGATCATAAGGGTCATAAGGATCATAGTGTGGTCTTCTTCGTCTTCTTCTCCTTGTTCCATTAGGGGATAGTATACCACTGAACTTCTCAGAAGCTACAAACCCAATACCAAAGATGACAAGGGTTATCATTCCATCCCACATGAACTCGTCTATAGTAAAGTCCATAAAAAGGTTCAGTAGGAAAGCTCCACTAATAAGCATAAACGCTATTATGGATATAGCTCTCTTAGACGAAAAGTTACCTTCTGAATCTTTAAGGATCTCATTTACCCATTTTCTCATTTAGCGAAACTTGGTTTAGAAGAGGGGAATGAAAACTTAGGTTTACCCGAATTCTTAGACCAGTTAGATACACAAAGGGCGAGTGACATAATGATATCATCATGAGCACCTGATATACCTTTATAGGATAGGAGGCCTGAGGGTAGGATCTTATAACCGAATGTCTGTATTTCATTATGTAACTCTGGCCAAAGGTTCTCTGTAGGTATTCGTATCTTCTCCTCTGCTATTTGAAGTTTAAGGTTCTCTATTGCATCACCCTTAGTCTTATTGGTTGTGGTAAAGGGTTGTACTAAAGAGCCTACTGCAGATCTAAGTTGTTCGAAGATAACTGACCCTATATTATTAAGCTCTACATAAGTCGAGCATCTCCAATGAAGTATCTTCTCTGTTACCTTCCCTATTATCTGTTCCCAAGATGTTTGCCTCTCTCTAAAGTAGTCTACCACATTACCTTTATCGTCCATTATAGTTAGTACAGTATAATCATCGGCAATCGCTAAATCGAGGCCGGCTTTATATTTGACCCCGTCTTCTGGTTCTTTCTGAAACTTGGTGATTGTAGATATAGCTTCTATCCCTTCAAACACGGAAGAGCCCGAATCAGTAAACTCCCCTAAGTATTCTGAAGCGAATATATTAGCGGGGAGAAGCTTACGAGCCATACGGATCTCCTCCGGGTCAATATAAGGATTCTCGTTGGTCTTAATTGTATAGGAAGACCAGTCTTTCCATTCGGGGTCTAACCCAATATCGAATAGATCCTTAAAGTGGTTCTTCCCTCTAGGGGTAGAAAAGAAACAGATCTTCTTACCTTTAACGAGGGTAGCAGGCTTTAGGATCTCTGACCATAGGTTCTCTCTCTGATATGCATGCTCATCACATAGTAGGTAATCAAAAGTGTTACCCCTAAGAGAGTTATAGGCTTCCCCTGAAAAGAATGACATAGTAGATCCATTCTTAAAGTTAATAATTAGATCCTGAGCATTGTTAGATTTCACTATCATGACCGCCGAGTCCCCTAGAGATTTTAACATTTCTAGGTATAGTTTCTTAGCCTGTGGGAATACTGGGGATACTACCCCCGTCATTACGTTCGGGGTCTCGAGGGTAAACTTAAATGCTAGGTTAAGTATCATTAGGGACTTACCACACTGTCTCGATGAAGATATAACGTGGTGTTTGGCGGGTTTATTTAAGATGCCTCCTAGTATTCTTGTTTGAGCCCCGTAAGGTGTGAAATTAGTTGTTATATTCATTAGTCTTCCTTCTTCTTCTTCTCTGGTGCTGTATTAAACTTTACTACTATGTTTTCGAATAGGTCTCTACCCTCAGATCCTGTTATCTCTTGTCTCGCTAATTTAGGTATGAAGTATTCTGATAGTTTAATTATGGTATCGAACCTCTTTGCGGGATCCTCTATCTTATTGAGCCACTTAGTGAACTCCGGAATGTTATCCTCGACAAACTTTTGGTAAGCTTCTCTTATCTCTTTTGTAGTCTTATTTGGACCTGGTGGTCTTCCCTTGGGATTCCCTGATTTTCCTTTTTCGAACATATTCTTGATGTGATTTGTTATCATCAATAAGTATATTTAAGGATAGTATTTCTTAATCCATAAAAAGACGGGGTGTTCACATTTGGAATACCGCGTCTTAATGGGGTTTAAATACAGGATTTGGGTAGTGGGGGTGTAGGTAACGGGGTGTTACCCTAGTAGGTAATCGGAGAGTGCTTTAGAAAGGGCTTCCTCGGCTTCTTCTTTAGTAGGGAAATATCCGAGTACTTGGAGATAGTTTTTAAGAACTATGTTAGCCTGAAAGACCTTTCTATTGTTATCGTATGATACTCCGTGTATAGGTTTCTTTATTCTGTCCATGCTATATGTATAAAAGGAACAGACCCTAAATGTGCTATGATAGAAGATCCGGTCTGTTCCTTTTGTAAATGATACTTTGCAAATATAAGACTTCTTATTTAGATCCTAACGATGAAATTAGATTAAAATTGGGTTCTTCCTCCGTTAGGATCGTTTTGTCCATTACAATTCTCGTAGATTATCATATTGGGATAAGGTGCTTCAAAATCTTCATATATTAAGTGCCCTTCCTTTCCACATAAATCTTCTCCTGACACTTCTTCTGATGATAACTCGTACCATCCCGTTCCATCTAGGAAATCTATATAGGAAACTATATCACATGAACAATTCTGAATTGGTTTATCCTCTTCTTTAATGCAAGAGGTACTTAGTATTAATAAACCGATAGTGATAATAACGCCATTTAACTTTTTCATTTTCTTCTTATTGTTTTGTTACATGTAAATATAAGACTTCTTATTTAGATCCTAACGATGATTAGGTAATTTTATTTGGTCGGCCGGGTTTTTAGAATAGGCCACGAAAAAGCCCGGGCTTAATGGCGAAATCTTCTCCGGGCTTTAAGTGATATGTAGGGAATCCTACAATATCTAGATAATAAAAATTAGAACATTTGAACAATGATTACCGTTTGTAATCAGAACTATATATCATTCCCTGTTTAGAAAGTTTCGAAAAGGTCTTTTAATCCCTTCTTGAATCACCCTCAACAGATATAAAATTAAGCATTTCTTTCATTCTATCAAATAGATAATCATCATAACAAGATGATAGCTCTTCAAGAGACATATTGGAAGTACCATGAATTAATTTAGCCTGCACATATTTATATGTTGCATTTTCTAAACCTCTTTCCTTATAGAAATTTATGCAAGCTTTAAATCCCTCGTAATACTTTTCTAAAAGATCTACAATAGGTTGCTCCTTATTCCCATAAATATTAATATCCTTGGACTCTCTACCAAGATCATCCAATAGAATACCATGGGAGAGATAATATTCCTGCATTTTTGTGTATGCGTTTTCCTCTTTTGAAGCCGCCGCTTTCTTAAGTTGTCTAACTAAAGTCTTAACATTTCCAGAGAATAAACCTTCTCTTGAGCCGAAATGGAGTTGTTTATCCAGTGTAGGTAGGAAACTATCAAGAAAGAATGTAGTCTTACCAGTTCCTATATTACCATGAAGGAGTAAACCTTTATACGGGTCTAGTCCTAAAGAAGACCAGTTTTTAATATCCAATAAGCAATCTAGATTGTTTTGTTTTAATTTTATTGAGTTCATAGTTCTAATTTTTTTTTAAATATAATAATTATTTTAATAATCCTTTCGCTCTAAGTTCAGCAACTATAGCATCCCCGTCTATAATATTTACAGTAGTTCCCGGTGGAGCTTTAGAATAATCCTTAGTTCCGTCAGGTCTAAGTGAACTTTGGAAACCATCCATTGCACGATGTCCAATATTCTTTTTTCTTTCTACTGAAGGTTTTATTGCCCTTATTTCCTCAATTAACGAATTTGCTTCAGTATTATCCTTAAGGAGACTTGACATCCATGTTAAATATCTATTTTTCAAGATGGAGGGCTGTGCATTCTTAAGCTCTTGAATGATTCTCATCCTATCATCTGGAGAGAACTTAAAGAATCTCTTTTTAGCTGTCCCCCTTCCGTTCTTATTTTTTAGACCCATATCCGCTTCTGAAGGATAAAGCTTTATGAAACTTGCCCATTCTAATTCTTTATCTATTTCTGATAGGGCAGCTTGCTCTTTAGGTTCTGTAAACTGATAATCACCTAAAGGATCCTTACTAATATCTTTTTCATTCTTTCCTGAAAGCTTATCAAGATTCTCAACACACAAATCCGGCTCGTCCGGTGCTTGTTGTTCTTTTACATTCTTTATTATATTCTTATTACATTCTTGTATGTGGGTAGTCTGTTGGGTAGTCTGTTGGGTAGTCTGTTGGGTAGTCTGTTGGGTAGTGGGGACCTCTAAATTCTGATATTTTTCATAATTAACCACTGTTATAATAGTAGTAGAGTTAGATATCTCTTGAGTAATCTGTTGGGTACTTTCTAGCTTTTTTAAGAAATTTCTTGTCGTTTTTCTGTTCCAATTCCAACGTTTAGAGAGTTCACCCTTAGACCTAACTAATTGACCTCTTTCCACTATAGTTATAATCCCGTTATTCATAAATTTAGAGGTAGAATGATTAGCTAGAAGTAGTATTTCTAGCCAAGCTTCTCTCTTAGAAAGCTTTTCGCCTTTTGATAGTTTCCAGAAGTTAGAATCTAGTAGGTCTCTGTGGATCTTTATCCATCCTTGTTTTTTGTTCATTATCCTATTCTCCTATCGATTAGATCCTTAGCTGTTACATTATCGAGATATTCAATTACGGACGGGATTACGAGTAGATCGTCCTCCCAATAAGCCACTCCATAGTTGCAACATAGTTCGATCTTAGTTGCAACTGAGTCGGCTCTTAGTCGCAACATAGATGCAACATAGGAGTAACTAAGTTCCAACTTATACTCACCTCTAATGTAACATTCATCTATTAAAAACCTGTACATATCTCTCACATCTGGTTTCATTGTAATAACTCTTGGATCTGTTCTCCAATCCTTAGGATAAAACGTATAGCCAAATCCATTCTGATTTTTTATTTTATTTCTGCTCATTATCCTATTCTCCTATCGATTAGATCCTTAGCTGTTACCTTGTCGAGATATTCAAATGACCAATGAACCCTTTCAGATCTTCCCTCCTTAGCTAACCATTCTCTTATTGTTTTCAAAGCACAGCCAGTTATGGAAGAAGCTTCTTCCATCGAGACGCATATATGAGATTCACCAGTTTTGTAGTTAGTACATTTTAGTGGTTTACATCTTTGTCTTCTAACGTTATCCTTAAATGATACCCATTGTAAGTTATCTACTCTATTATCTGTAGAGATGTTATTGATATGATCTACTATGTAGTCGTCTGCTGGTTGGGGTCCTATAAAATGCATTGCCACTAGTTTAGCAATTGATATATTTTTAGGTCTACCATTAGAGGATTCCGAATTTCTTAACATAATAAAGTTGTAAATCTTCCCATTTTTATTTAGGATCTTCTTTGGAGAAAGAACTTTAGGACTAGTCTTTTTATAAGATTTGATGTTTCCTATATTAGATACCCAGTAATCTTTAAAACCTTTTAAGGTAATTTGTCTGTATTCTTCGTTCATAATTTAAATTGTTTATTCTTATATATGCAAACTCCCGTTTAGTTCCGGGGGTCTATTTAGGGTTTAACAAAAATCTAACGAATGGGAACTCCACACATAAGATCAAGCTCGATCTGGAGTTCCTTTAGGATATCAGATATTTCTTTCCTATCCTGGATATTATTCCTTAACTCTCTACCCAGATGGTTGTTAACATCTAGTATTATCTGTCTCTCTGAAACTCTTAGTGGCCTTCTCCTAAGACTTCTCTCTAGAATTGGGCAAAGTATAGAGCTAAATGATTCTGGTTCTTTTTGGATCCAATCGGTTCTCCTTTTAAATGATGAACGTATTCTATCTAGTACAGACCAAATGTAGGATTTCTCGCAATCGTACTTATGAGTTATTTGTATGATAGTTAAACCCTTTTTGTAATAATCTACATATACGTTCTTATCTGATGGATAGAGAGATTCTACTAGATTATCAAGTATATCATAAGGAGAAGGAGAATCGTCAATTTCTATAGGGTCCTCCGACAAGAAAAAGGCATCATTAGGATCCATTAGAATGTCACTACGATACTTAGTCCAGAAAGGGGAAGTGTTGGATCTCCATAAATTAGAAACTACTCTAACAACCCAGAATTTAAAATACCCTCTAACTTTGGTCCTTTTATCCTCCGGTAGTTCTAGAAATATTAGTGCCACTTCTTGTTCAAGGTCCTTCACTAAATTCTCCTGTCTACATATGTTGTTACATATTTCCTTAATAAGTGAATACTCTTGATTAGTCAAATCTGGATTTAAGTTCTTTTTTAATTCCCTTTTGAATTTCTCTAGGGTATAGAGAAGCTATCATAAAATCCTCTATTAACCTCATATCCTTTCTTTCGAATGCCTCTGGGATAAATTGATCCCTCATTCTTCTGATCCCTTCAATAGCACTACGGTAAATGAAATTGTTAAATTCCTTTTTATATTTTACCATGTCTAAATCTAAACATGTTATAAGATTTTCCTTACTAATATCTCTACAGTTATAATTCTTGAATCTTATGTGATGATTACCTAAATCTCTACCTTTGTAACATTCATATAAAACTCTATTTAAATTTTTTACTCCAGCATATCTATAACTTATTGGACCTTCTCCTCTTATATAATATTTAATAATATCGCTACCAATTACAGAGGTCCTCATTTTTTTGTCTGGATTATCCTTTATCCTAAATTCATGACTTCCTCCTATATCATAAAGGTTTCCTTCTGAGTCTGCTTGTATAAAATTCATCCTTGGATGATTGAATCTTTCTTTAGATTTTTTTGGGATTGGGTAACTTAAATCAAAGTAAGTTTCTTTATGGGTCATTTTTGTAATCTTTAATTATATATCATTAGCAAAAAAACGCTTTTTTTCGATTTGATATATAGATGAATAAAAACTCAATTATGCAATACACATCATTTTATTTACTATATGACCCTAGAACAGGAGAAGACAAATTTGTAATAACATCTAATAAAAACTCCCAGATCATGTTACAGGAACTAAAGCAGAGAGCTACTAGGGATGCTAAAGACGAATCAGACCTAATGGTATGGGTTAAAGATATTATATCAATTGGTAGATCTCCTAGGGTTAGAGATTACGGACAGTTCAAATTTAATTCTCACGAAATAGAAGAGAAGAAGAAAGGTCTAGAGATTAGTCTTGGACTAAGGGAAGAAGATAAGCCAGAAGAGGTTAAACCTAAACCTAAGGCTAAAAGAACTAGAAAGCCCAAAAAAACTGAACCAAAGAAAGATGATAACGGGGATTCACGTAGTATCGGATAAGGTTAGAACAGAACCCAGAAAGAGCTGGGAGATTCTACTACAGATAGCATCCCTAAAATTATATCAGAACAACTTTGGTCCTATACATCTCTATTGTTGTGAAGAGGCCCACGACTTTTATGAATCTATAGGGGTTCTTCAGATGTATGATGAGGTACATAAATTAGACGAAAGTTTAATAGAGGGTGTAGATCAGAAGAAATACTTCGCTACATCTAAGTTACTAGCCCAGCTTCAGTGCGATTTAGAAGAATGTATATTTATAGATACCGACCTTCTTATAACTAACGCTTACGCCGAAAGTTTTTTAGCCGAAGAAGTATGTGGATTTTTCCACGAAGAAACTACAGATGTTTATTCCCATAATTCTAAACTTGCTATTAACTGTGCATTTAATCTATGGAAGAATAAAGAGATAAGAAGATCCTATGCTTCAGAAGCTCTTAGAATGTTATGGGATGATAGGTATTCTATGATAGATGTAGAGCAAGCTTCTCTAGGTTTATTCCTATTAGATAGGGGCATTTCCTATGGTCTTTATATAGAGAATATATGGGATACTAGGAGAAATCAATTCATAAGAAAAGAAGAGGATAACCTAGAGAATATAATGGATAGTTTAAATCACCTTTGGGGAGAGAAAAGGAATATAAGAGAAGAACCACTTAGAGCTGCAGATTTAACTATAGAGCTCATTAGACTACTTGAAGAATTTGAGGGTATAAATGTTAATAGTATACTAGAGAAGATTTAAACCGAAAGTCCAGAAAGATCCACGTAACCATATTTGGTAGTAACGACATCCCCATTCCTTGCGACCCAAGTTCTTAGATCTTGGTTAGATAGTAATTCCCCTCCTTGGGGAGTAAGCCCTATAAGACCTAATAGTCTACCTCTAGGATGTAGTGAGTTCATTCCTGAAGAACCAGGAAACCATTCGAGAGCTATCTCGTTTGTATTTATAGAGCTATCCATACCTGCTGGAGGTGAAGTAGAAGTATAAGTATTGTTACCCTCAGGAAAGTTAGTGTTTACCACCCTGTGTACTTCCATAGCATCGCATCCAAGAATATGAACAAATGCTGATCCATCATTAGATGCTGATGCATCTGCGAAAGCTATATTTACTTTAGATGTAGATATGTCAGGTTCTACTAGAATCATACAATTA
>Ga0306872_100229_pt1 | contig 23741 bp, 29 predicted proteins | sample AntRauMeHopE1498_FD_190455 | JGI IMG/M metagenome (GOLD analysis project Ga0306872, IMG submission 190455) | Saline lake microbial communities from Rauer Islands, Antarctica - Metagenome Hop E1 #498 (v2) (version 2) | ecosystem: Environmental > Aquatic > Non-marine Saline and Alkaline > Saline ...
TATTTTCCAGGAACTTTTGTTATTTTCGGCAGAGGAGAATGTGAATAGTTTCACATTCGTGGGGAATCGAACGCCGGAGTCGTGTTGCTACGCAACAGACGAGGTGTGTCCCGCGGCACTTATGAGCGTAAGCGAATTTGTGACCGTCAGGACGATTCCCCGCTCCCCGACAAAAAGAAAAAGACTGAAACCTAGTGTTTCAGTCTTTTTCTATTTGTTCAGACTTATAGCCTCTCCAACACTTCACTAACCCGCCCCGCCAGCTCGACATCCTTCTCAGTTATCGTATTCCCAGCGTCATGTGTAGTCGTCTCAATCCGCAACGTGTTGTAGCCATAGATCACCGTCGGGTGATGATTCAATTCATCGGCTAGATTGCATACAGCCACCACAACTGCTCGCAACTCGGTAAAATTGGTGAATTTCCAGTTCCCTACTAATGTTTCACCTGAAACGGTCCAGGCTGGGTCGTTTGCCAGTAAATCTGTTATGGAATCTTTTATAGCTGGTTTCATGTGCAACAGTGTATCATATCTGGCAAATCTGCCGGTTAAAATACTATTTGTTCCATATGGAACGTTTCACGTGGTACACATATCTCTTGTTCCACATGGCACCAGTCTGTTCAATCACAGGATAACGTTAGGAATATACTTTACCGAGGCGTATTTATCTGCAACTACAATCCTCACGGCGGCAATATCTATCTGCCACTCCAGATAACATTGGTTTTCTAGTAGCCAAGATTCAATCGTGCGGTTCATCCGCTGGATCTTTTTAAAATGCACGTTATCCTCTGGTTGCCAAGTTTCATGTGTAACGGCTCGCTCTAGCGCCGCTATAGTTTCATATGAAACGGTTTTTACCTCGACAAACCGGATTATATCGGTATCCCCTGTCGTTTCCCGTGCAACGATGTCAATCTCACCCCATTTCTTGAGGTAATTGACCTCTAACACAATAAAACCCTTGTTTTTAAGGTAATTGACGGCGAGCTGCTCGCCGTACGCGCCGATTTCGTTGTTTCTCCCTTTTTTATTTGCTTGTTTCATATGAAACGTTTCACGTGGCATGTTTATCTCAGTTCACGTGGAATACCCTGGTAGTATACCAAATATAAATAAAGGACAGATTACCAATCTGTCCTTTATCCACATATCCACAGTCTTATACACAGGTAGCTACAGGACGTCTTCTAAAAGACTCGTTAGTCTTTTGCTGCCTCGAATGGTGACGCGGCCGATGTACTCGCTTCGCTCCGTGCATCTTGCTTCCGGTGGTTTCGATTACCCCGAAAGACACATTTGTGTCTTTCTCCAGGCCGCACGTATGTTATTAGAAAAGACCCCACCAAGGGGTCTTTTCTTTAACATATGGTGCGGCCTGGGGTAAATTCGCCTCCTTACAGGAGCAGTACACCTTTTGGCTATATTCAGTCGCTACGCTCTAAATCTAGCTCAAAAGCTTTTTCGATTACCACGCAACCTGCTCCCAGCAGGTTGCTCCAGGCTGCACGTATGTTATTAGAAAAGACCCCACCAAGGGGTCTTTTCTTTAACATATGGTGCGGCCTGGGGTAATCGAAACCCCGACTGATCCTTGGCAAGGACCCGTTATACCACTTAACCAAGGCCGCATGGTGGAATTGTACTTATTTTACCAGGTCTGTTTGCATCAGGTTGATCCAGGTGGTCAATTTGCGCTTCAGGCCAGTGCTGCCGATTATAGTATTTCCCACCCCAAAGTGCAATGGCTTGATTTGGCTACTAGCGATGATCTGAGTGCGGTGAAATTGGGCGTAGGGGAGCCGGAGCGCTTTGGACCACCGTTTCATACAGATGGACTCCGTGTGGGCAGGGTAGAGCACCAGCTGGGCTCGTACTTGGGTACGTTCCACCCCAAGGTATTCACTCAAAAACCGTAGAAATATCGCGTGACTATCTATTGATGTACCTGACAGGCGGATTGTCCGCTTATCAGCCATGTCACCGTGCCCGACGTACAGCATCAACCCGGCCACGAACAGGGGATTGGTTTTGTAGTGCTTGAATTCGGTGGCCGCTGAGCGTTCTAAGGCTTGGTAATTGGCGCTACGCTGCGTACCGAGGGTCTTGTTGACCAGTCGCAGGCGTTTGGCGTTCTCTTGACCGGCCCGGCGTTTGTTCTGTACGGTGACAGAAGCCGACACAGCGTTACCAGCCAACCATTTGGAAATAGTGGATTTGCTCACGGCACAGACCTTGGCTATTTCTGCCAGGGTAAAGCCACGTTCGCGTAAGCGCGTTGCCTGGTCAAGGTTTTCTTGATTTCGAACCATATGGTTCGTTTATTATACACTAGTTGTATATGTTTCGTTTGGGTATAATCAACAAACAAAAAACACCCGCAAGCGGATGCTAAAGAGGGCAGGGAACCGCCGCGAATTATTCGCGGCGGACTCCGATTTACTTCAAGTTTTGCCGAACCTGTCGCAACCATTCCAGATGCAGACCGAACATCTTGGCCTGCTGTTGTGGTTTGGTTGGGATCGGCCACGTCTTGTTTGGGTCCATGATGTCGTCAAAACGAACCGTCGCTGATTCTTCGTCTTCATCCCCAACTTCACGGTATAATGGATCAAACATAGTTGCGAAGTCGCAACCAAACGCGACATACAACACAACGTCGAATTTGCCAAAGTGTGGCGCGAATTGACGTTTTTGTGTCCGTAAGATCTCATGGAATCCATCAATTGGACAAACAATACCCGTCTCTTGTTGCAACTCACGCTGAGCTGCAACACTAAAGTCTTGTTTTTCTTCTGAGAGAACCATACCGCCGCAAAACTTGAAGAACGAAGTTGTCCATTGTGCGTTGGTTTTTATAATCCGGACTGTTTTGAAGTCAGCAAGTTGCTCAAGCGAGGAGAAACTCTTAAGTTTCTCCCGAAACGGAATAATAGCAACTTGTCCAATAGCCGCAGGACGGATGGTAGAATATACGTCAGCAGTGTCAAAGCGATCCATTCGCTATCCTTTCAAGGAAAATAATAGCGAAAGTGCAATCTACACGATATTGTACGTATTTTATACAAAAAGTCAAATCAACCTACTACGGGCCCTCCTCAAACTCTTCTCCGACCACGACAGACCACCCTCGGTCGCCGACGGTGGCGGTGTGGAGCTTGCCGATAGGGACGTCAAACCGGTCTCCAGCCTTGAGGACCTTGATTGTCCCTTCGAAATCAAAGGTAATCGAGCCGTCAGTCACGTACAGCGACATTTTGCCCACATGGGCGTGTTCTGGGTACTCGGTGCGGGCGGGGTCGGTCCATTCGTAGACCGAGGCAAACCCTTCAGCTTCTAATGTCTTCAGGCAGCGTTCTGATAGTTCCATATTGTTTGTTATCATAGCAAATATGAACGAATCTTTCGAGCAACCTACCGCTTTATTTACATTTCCGGATATCCTAGCTGAATCCGGAGAGTTTGATCGAGTGGCGCAAACGTTTGGGATCGAATCATCAGTATTGCAGTGGGCAGCTGGGGAAGGGGAACTCACCAGTTTGACTGAGGACATCTGGAAAGAACTCACCAACACCGACTCAAACCGGTTGGCAATTGGAGATTGGCAGGCAGTAGAACAAAACGCTAGCCAACAAGAGGTGGTCCGGGATTGGAAATCGTTACAAATGGCGCTGGAGGAGGGTAGGTCCTTAGACGCGCCAATTGTTATGAAGATTGGCGACCTCTATCATCTAGTAGCGGGGAACACTCGTCTGATGGTCGCAAAAGCGGCTGGTGTGACCCCTAGAGTGCTCTTGTTCAGTGTAGAAGCACCAACATAAGCGATTGCTTTTTAGACGAACTAACGTATGATACTGGGCACAGCGAACCAAGGTCCGCTCGTTGCACCTGTAGTGAAATGGATATCATGCCTGACTTCGGATCAGTTGTTCCAGGTTCGAGTCCTGGCAGGTGCACAATAAGATGAGCCGGCGAAAGCCGGCTTTTCTTGTGCCGCTGCAGAAAAGCCGGGGAGGCTTTTCGTCAGGACTCGAAAAGCTTTTGAGTTAGTTTGGAGGCGTAAGCCGAACAAAGTAGCCAAAAGGTGTACTGAACTCGTAGAGTTCGAGTCCTGGCAGGTGCACAATAAGATGAGCCGGCGCAAGCCGGTTTTTCTTGTGCCGCTGCAGAAAAGCCGGGGAGGCTTTTGGTCAGGACTCGAAAAGCTTTTGCGTTAGTTTGAAGGCGTAAGCCGAACAAAGTAGCCAAAAGGTGTACTGAACTCGTAGAGTTCGAGTCCTGGCAGGTGCACAAATACAAAAAGAACTACTGTTTGTGGTTCTTTTTGTATTTGATGAGCTATCTTGGACGAGAAAGGCGGAGAAACACAGTCCGGGGGACTGTGAATTCGAGCCAGGGTCGTGGACGTATATTTTCAAGAGTTAAGCAATTATAAAATAATGATTCCTGACCGAGTCCTGGCAGGTGCACACGGGTAAACAGATACAAAACAACGATTCTAGACCGAGTCCCCCTGGGTGCACAGCAGCAGAAAACCGCCCCTACAGCCTCTTTTCTGCTACAATATTTAACATCATGCAGATTACAAAGGATTCTATTCCGTCGGAAGTACTATTAGTCGCTGAAACCCTGGAACAGGCTGGGTTTGCTGGGTATCTGGTCGGTGGCTGTACGCGCGACTTGCTACTAGGGAAGACTCCTAAAGACTGGGACCTAACCACGGACGCCCACCCCGAGCAAATCCAAGCGCTGTTTCCCGAGCACTATGCCAACAATGACTACGGCACCATCGGGGTCAAAACCGACAGTGAGGACCCAACCCTCAAAATAATCGAAGTCACTCCATACCGGACCGAGAGTGGCTATAGCGATGCGCGGCGACCTGACGCGGTTGCATTTGGCGTGTCGCTCGAAGAGGACCTACAGCGGCGCGATTTTACCTTTAACGCGCTGGCGTACCGGCCGAGCACTGGGGAAGTGGTTGATTTGTTTGGGGGGCAGGCAGACTTGGCCGACAAGCGTCTGCGGACGGTTGGTGACCCAGACGAGCGCTTTGCCGAGGATGCATTACGGATGATGCGGGCGGTGCGGCTGGCGGCTGAGCTGGAGTGTGTCATTGACCCAGCTACAATGGCAGCCATCAGCCGACATAGCCAGGAAATTAAGCGTATTTCCATCGAACGGGTAACGATGGAGTTCCTCAAACTCATCAATTCAGCAACGCCAATGCAGGGGATTGTGTTCCTCGAGAAACTAGGGCTATTGCAGCACTTCCTGCCCGAGCTACTTGATACCATCGGCTGCGAGCAAGGGGGAATACACGCGTATGATGTCTACGAACACTTGTTACGTACCCTACAAGGCGCAGCCGACAAAGAATTCTCACAAACACTACGCCTGGCGGCACTTTTCCACGACATTGCCAAGCCAACAACCAGACGGGAGGGCGGAAAGAACAAGAAATACACGTTTTTTGGGCACGAGGTAGTCGGGGCACGAATGACTAAAAAGATCCTTGAACGACTCAAACTACCGCGCGAAACCATTGACGAGGTAGTCAACCTGGTACGTTGGCACATGTTTTTCTCTGATCCAGCTGAAATTACGCTGTCAGCGGTACGACGTACAATCACTAAGGTAGGGGAGGACAACATACAAGACCTGTTAAACCTCCGGGTATGTGACCGAATCGGGACCGGGCGTCCCAAAGAGCAGCCATTTCGGTTTCGCCAGTACAAAGCGATGGTGGATGAAGCCTTACGAGACCCAATATCGGTTAAACTACTCAAAACCAATGGTGACCGACTGATGGAACTAACCGGGGAACGACCAGGGCGCAAATTAGGCTATGTTTTACACGCTTTACTGGAAGAAGCACTGGATGAGCCAAGCCTGAACACGGTGGATTATATGGAAAAACGAGGGGTAGAGCTGTACGCACTACCCGAAGCCGAGCTACAAACCCTGGCCGAAGCCGGTAAAGCTAAGCAAGCCGCGGAAGAAGCTGCCGCTCTCAAGGACATCCGCCATGAGCACAAGGTGGGATAAAGGACAAACAAAAAACCGCTCAGATCAAATTGGATCGGGCGGTTTTAGAAACTTGGACTCAGCTATTTCCCATCAAGGAATGTGAGTGATCTGCTTAGATCAAAGAACATAAGAACAGGCTTACTACTGGTTACTGCTCGGCGATTAGTAAAGGCCTGGGGGAGTCAGTTGACGAGAGATGGTGGGTTCTCATCAGCTGGCTTCCCCAGGCCTTTGTGGAGAGCTTATGTTGAACTGTATAGTTCAGGCTGGCGCATATATTTGTGCTAACCAAATTGGTGCTCTACGTTGTATTTGGATACCGTTTCTATGTGGGTGGTCGAAACCGTATCCATCTTCGCTGCTTTAATTGTGGTCCAAACGATTGTTGCCGTTTGGGTTGAGTTAGTATCTTGCGATACTATTGGAGGTAATACTCAATTGGATTTTGAATGAACTCTTGAAGGGTTAGCGGGAGGGACTTGGTTGGAACGATTGTTCTACTCAAGTCTCTCCCGTTAACTGCTTGCCCTTTCTGGGCCTACCAACAATATACTCCTACTCAAGGACATGGTAAAGGACAAGGTAGGGGATAAGTGGGGATAACTGTCCTTTAGGACTTTTGTTTGACTTGATTGTGTTTCGTGTTGTTATGCATAACAACTAGAAGGCAATTTTTATAGCTCTAATGCCAAGTCTATCGAGACCGGACAGTGGTCACTTCCTAGAACGTCGGGGTGAATCCGGGCTTGTTTTACTAGCTCTTTGAGCGTTTCGTGAACCATCACGTAGTCAATGCGCCAACCAACGTTGCGTTCACGCGCGCCTCCGAAGTGGCTCCACCAGGTGTACTGCTCTAGCGCAGTAGGATGGAGCAAACGTAGCGTATCTACAAAGCCACACTTCAGCATCGCGTCAATACCAATTCGCTCTTGTACGGTGAAGCCTTTTTTGCCCACGTTTGGCTTGGGTCGCGCCAGGTCGATCTCGCTGTGTGCGACGTTAAAATCACCACAAAAAATCACCGGCTTGTCGGCCTGCAGCTGGTTCATGTACTGCAGATACGCCGGGTCCCACTGCTGGCGCATCGGAATTCTAGAGAGGTCGTCTTTGGAGTTTGGGGTGTACACGGTGCTGACATAAAACGCTTCGTACTCTGCCACCATCACCCGACCTTCGTTGGCAGTGTCACCATACTCGTCGGTCAGATTATAGGCTTCGATTATATCTGCGGGAAATCCGTTGACAATGTCGAGTGGTTCGACTTTAGAGAATATTGCCGTGCTGCTGTAGCCTTTTTTCTCAGCCGAGTACCAATACTGGTGGTAGTCGGGGTATAACGCTTCAAATTCGGCTGCCACTTGCTCGGGCTGAGCCTTAGTTTCTTGTAAACACAGGATATCTGGCTGGTGAGTAGCTAAAAACGGCGCCAACAACCCCTTTTTCTCCACCGCCCTGATGCCATTAACGTTCCAAGAGTAGATTTTCATAGCCTGAGTATAGCAAAATCTGCGTAATTGCTATATATTGCTGACTGGAGATATACGTAAGCAATCAATCGAAGGGAGAACTGGCATGCCTGCTGCCGATATAACAATAATAACCCCAGCCACTGACGAGGCATACGACACCAATTGCGCTTCGTGTGAAAGTGGTTTGTGTTTAACAATCAACCACACACACCCAGGGACTAGGGTACCAGGTAATGCGACCGCGCTGTACTTCTGCACCGCGCTCTGCGTGGCGACTTGGCGGCGGAAACACTGCGCTTGGTGTGGAGCGGCGCCCAACCTCCAGGCAACCCAACCAACCCTCGTGCTGACTGTCAAAGTGACTGGGTCAGTCAGTGACCGGCGGTATTGCAAAGTTGACTGCCTCCAGAAGCATCAGAAGGCGTTGGAAACGGTCGTCGCAAGAGCCAATAAACAATAATCAGTTGAGAACCAACAGCCGCACCCGTGGGGCTGTTTTTATGTCATTTGGGTTAATGCGGGGTTTGACAGTAGTTACTCTGTAGCTTATATTCAGAATATCTAGGGCACGAGCGCTAGATTGATCTTTAACTGTAACGGGAGACACGATATGTGTACTGCTTCAATCAAGGCTGACGACACCCGCAGCGCGACGGCGGCCGATGAACTGAGGTTGCGGACCGATCAGGCTGGGCAGCCGTTTTTTCACCGCGTTGGTGATGACGCGGACCTGGTGTCGTGCATCACAACTGGGCAACGAGTGGCGGTGTCTGGGCTGTCGGCGCAGCTGTGCCAAGATCTTGGGATCACCTCTACCATCGAGGGTGTGTTTGTCCAAGATCCCCAAGACACAGCCGATGCTGTCTGGTTGGGTGGACAACGGTTTGTGGCCCTGTGCGAGCTGACCATGCACGGCGATGAACCAACGGTCCAGTTGGTGCAGACGCTCAATTGTGCCGTGCTCGAGCCGTTCCAAGTGGCCTGCAAGAAGTATTTCGCTAGGCCAAGAGCAGCGGTTGCGCTAGCCTGGGGCTATCCCTTCGAGCAAACCACTGACGTACCGGCTCAGAGCGAGACCATGCAGCCACGTCTGGCTGTCGATTGGTTGCCGGCTGTACTGCGAAGCGATGGTCGGGTGGACCATCATCTTCTCGACCAGCCAATTGAACCGTCGTTGCAGCATATCGGCCCGCGAACGATCGAACAATCATCTGGCCCAGTCCTGTTCGAGCGTCCACTCGTCGACGCCTGAGGTAGGTGACAACCAGTACCTATATATGAACACCAAAGCGGCGCTCCCGAGCGCCGCTTTTTCTTTGGGTTGATTTTGGTTTAGGGAGATTATGCGGTCGGGCGATTATAATATTGAGAAAGTGGGTAAAAATGCTACTCTAAACAGACTATGAGCGCTGTTAGTCAATACATGTCAGAAGTTAGTACGTTATTTAGCGATCCTGCTAGCGGTGAGTGCACGTACCGGACTGCATTAGAACAATACTTACAAACGGTGTTTACAAAAGTCGATGGTTACACCGTCCGGCACGAGCGTAGTACCGGTGACATTTAGTGTCTAAATATGAACACCATGGCGGCGCTTTTTCTTTGAAATTTTGCAGAAAGGTTGATTAGTATTCAAAACATAACTCTTGTATAATAAATGTATTACGTATGGAATTATGCAGACTTATCGTCTCGACGTAATACTACTTATCTATTCATTGCGGTGTCCAACTGTCCAATCTAAAATAATTTACACATGGCTAAGCTTAAGGATACCCCAAAACATGAGAGGCCACGTGAAAAATTTCTTGAGAAAGGAAGTGATGCTCTAACGAATAGTGAGCTGCTGGCGATTTTACTTGGCAGCGGCATTAAGGGCACGAATGTCAAGTCGTTGGCTCAGAAGATTTCCCGCAAGTTTGGCGACAAACTGATGGACGCAACTGTAGAAGATCTCGTACAAATTCCAGGTATTGGTAATGCTAAGGCTTTGCAAATTGCCTCAATGTTCGCGCTAGCAAGACGTATGTATAGCAAACATACAGGAATAGAAGAACATCTGGTATTATCAGCCCTAGATGCAGCAGCGCTGGTACCAGAGCTTAAAACAGCAAAAAAAGAACATCTAGTCTGCTTGTACCTCAATGCTAGAAGCGTACTCATTCATAAAGAAATTGTTTCTATCGGTACACTAGATAGAAGCATTATTCATCCACGAGAGGTATTTGCACCAGGACTTGAAAAACATGCTGCGAGTGTCATAGTGATTCATAACCACCCGTCAGGTGACCCCTCACCAAGCGACGAGGATAAGCAGGTTGCTGCCCGAATTGTCGAGGCTGGTAAAATTGTTGGAATTAATGTGCTCGATTTCTTGATAATTGCGGAACAAGGAGTCCACAGCATTTTAGCTGAACTGCAACATGTCGAACCAAAAGCTACTAACTACGTCGCCGAGGGATCACAGGGATCATTTTTTGATCTACTCGTCGATGCGCGGCATATGTATTTCCTGGGTGTAAACGACAAAGCGCCTGAGCCTCCGACAAAAACCAAATATAAGTTCATTGATCTTTTTGCCGGGATTGGTGGTTTTTCTATTAGTCGCTGCTAGGTACATATATTGATTTATGAAAAAAGAAGATCAACGGTGGACGAGGGAACAAACAATCGTTGCTTTTAACCTATACTGCAAAATTCCCTTCAACCGAGTGACGTCGAATCATCCAGATATTATCAAAGTCGCAGGCGGAATTGGTAGAAGCGTTAATTCTGTCAAAATGAAGATTGGTAATTTTGGAAGTTTTGACCCAGAGCTTAAGAAAAGAGGCATTGTCGGACTTGCCAATGCGAGTAAACTGGATGAATTGATCTGGAACGAATTTAACAGTAATTGGGAAGACTTGGCTTTTGAGAGCGAGAAGATCATTTCTGATTATGAAGGTAAGGATGTCGGATCTACCACCAAGGTTTCTGAAGAAGAGTTTTATTTCAGTGAGGGGATTGAAAAACAAAGATTGGTTAAAACGAGAGTCAACCAAAATTTCTTCAGGCAGGCTGTATTGTCCGCACATAACTTCTCTTGTTGCGTGACAGGTATTGATTTACCTGAATTATTGATAGCAAGCCACATAATTCCTTGGAGCAAAACAGAAAAAGATCGACTCAACCCTAGAAATGGCTTATGTCTCAACGCTTTGCATGATCGAGCTTTTGATAAGGGCTTAATGACTGTCACTAGCGATTTTAAAATCAAAGTCTCATCGAAGCTTTTATCTAAACCGAGTAAACCTGTCGAGCAATGGCTGGTCAGTTTCAACGAAAAGAGCTTGATTATTCCACAGAGATTTGTCCCTTCTTCGGAATTTTTGGAATATCATAATCGCAATATCTTTCAAGTATGATTTCTTCAACAAAATATTTAAGGCCCAATGTAACTATTGAAACAGAATATATTGGCACAAATAAGTTTTACGTTTATAACTGTCAAGGTCGTCACTACAGAGTTTTTGCCTCTTTAGTTGCATTGAATTTGTTTCTAAACAAAGCACAAAGTACCTGGGATTTTGATTGTGATACTGAGTCAGAACTTGAGACGTTTCTCAACACGACACAAAGATAGACACAAAATCAAAAATACGTGATCGTATTTCTTTGATTGAGCAGCATGGTGGTACGTTTGATTTTACACAAGTGGCAGACGAACAATTTGATAGTAACCTGCGCATGATTGATACTGCATTGCCAGATTTCTTGGCATATATGTTGTTCGATTTTTTTACTGATAATCGACGGACTATTACTGAATTAGTAACTCAGCTGGCTGCAGACGAAACTATGCAGCATAAGTATAGACTAAGTGCCGATAACTATTCGTACAAAATAAGAAACTTCCTGGACGCTATAGCTTTAGGAATGGTACCGAGTAAGCCATGGGATGGTTTTATGAACGCCCACGGCGGATATATAGTTGTAAAAGAAGACGGCGAAGTTGTGTGCTACCACCTCTACAACCGAGATAAATTTCAAATGTACTTGTATGATAATACTCGTCTTGAAGCCGCTAGTTCTGGTCGTCATAATTATGGTTCGTTGTACAAAAAAGATGGGGGGTTATTTTTCAATCTTAATTTACAAATCCGTTTTTTAAAGTAATTTTAGTCATATAAAGTTATCATCCAACCCAGTAGGAGCTCAAACTCAATCGTGCGGACGTTGGCTGGTACCAGGTAAGGAACGCGCTTAAGCGCAGGAACGAGACGGGTGACACCCCACCTGCCTCATTCGAGACATTCGAAACCGCGTACAAAGCACTGACCGAAAAACTCCGCCCACAAGTGTACGAACTTGGGTTTTTGAAGCGGTAACCAATCAGATGTAGGATGCACATAACGACTACAGGTGGTGGTAACCCTTGAATCTGCCTGCAACTGAGTGTACACTTAAAAATGACATGACCAGCGCCCTCTGCCACCCGGCAAGCGCTGGTTGTTCGTTAAGATAGAGTGTGGAGATGGACCGGATGCCTTACAACAAACCATTTTTGACAGTGTCAGAGCAGCTGGAGCAATTGCAGTCTCGTGGGATAAGTGTGACTGATGTTGACCGAGCTAAACGGGACTTGCGGGCAATCAACTATTACCGTTTGAGTGGCTACTGGTACCCGCTGCGCAAAAAAGAGACGTGCACGGAAGGCATATGCATTCCGACAGAAGAATATATCGAAGGTAGTAGTTTTGACCATATAGTCAGTCTGTATGTTTTTGATAAAAAGTTGCGTTTACTGATGTTGGACGTGTTAGAAAGAATTGAAATATCCTTACGGACGGATGTTGTACGAGTATTAGGTCAGAAAGATATATTCGTACACGAGAAAATAGAGTATTTTAATAATCCAACATCAGTACCGCGCGAGCAACAGGACAAACAGTTTGAAACACTTCTTGAGCGGTACCGAAAACACGAACAACAAGCGAAAAATGAGTTTCTAAGACACTTTCGGCATAAGTACTCAGGAAACCCACCAATTTGGGTAGCAGTTGAGCTATGGAGTTTTGGCACGTTATCAATTGTAATCGAAAAATTAACCATGGGTGATAAGCGTGCTATTGCTTCTGAGTACAATCTTAACCCAGAGGTGTTACCTTTATTTATACGTACGTTGGCAGAGGTGCGTAATATATGTGCTCACCACGATCGGCTCTGGAATCGAACACTAACGGTAAAACCAAAAACTACCACAATTAAAGATGGCAAATTATTTCATTTAAAAGAGCTACAACTTGCAAAAATGTATTTTGCATTTGCTATTGCTCGGACATTTCAATCGGGCATGACAACAAACAAAGAATGGGTCGACGATTTCAAAAGTTTGATGGAGTCGTTTCCGACGGCGCCTGGTGTTAATCTGAAAGATATGGGATTTCCTCTCAATTGGCAGGATATGGATTTGTGGAAGTAAATTAAATAAAAATGATTTCAAGGTTCGGCCATAACGTGCACTAGCTCCGCCTAGGCAAGGCCTAGGCGTTTTGCTCGATACAACGTACCATGGGTACGTTAGTATGCGAGTGCGTGTAATTGTATTATTATGACTCTATGAAACAGACAGATCAACCCATCCCGTCTCCGTTTACCCCCAATGCTGGGGATTTGTATCACGATGCGATGGAGCTATTGCAAACAGAAAGTTTTGAGACAGGAATACGCGCCTTGCAACTACTGGAGCAAGCTTACAAAATCGACCCCTCCGTCATTGAGCTGCAACTTGGATATGTCGAAGCGTACAATACACTAGGTATTCACGCGTCGATATACGCACATATCGAAACCGGCTATCTCATGGTGCAAAAACGGTTTCCCACCTGGCCTGAACGGTTAGAGTGGGGCGACACCGATAATCGTGGGTACCTGAGGATGATTCAATGCAAAGCGGACTGGCTCTGGTCACACGGCGACGAGGCCGAAGCGAAAACGCTCTATTACCAGCTACTACAACTGAACCCGCACGACAACCAAGGCATCCGGTATGTGCTCGCGGCGATGTACGCTGGATTATCTGACACGGAATTAGACGCGCTGTGGGAAGCAGTCCATGATACGCATACATTTGATCACGTCGAAGCAATGCTAACCATCCAAAATAAAAAGCACGGATTTTGGGATCCGCCGCTAGACAACGTCTAAACTAAGTCCAAACCTTTCTACCTAGGCAAGACCTAGGCGTTTACGCTGGTAGATCACTCGTCGTAACCCGACGGGCGTTTATTGTGGCAGTAAGTCAGTCACCGACTGGAGTGGAATGGCAAAATTGATGGTTTGAACTTGGACGCTATTGGCGTCATACTCAAGCGACCAGGTGGTGAGACCAATCAACCGGCCGGATTGGTCAAACAGTGGACCGCCACTGGAGCCTTGGGAGATGGGGTTGCTAATCTGGATTTGGGGACCAAGACCAGCTGTCTCAAACAGCCGCAAGCCAGTGACCAGACCATCGGTAAATGTGTAGAGGAGGTTTTCGGGGTGGCCAAGGTTGTAGGTGACCTCGCCGATTTGCAGTGGCTCGCTCGCTGGGCGCAGGCTGGCCGGAGTGAGAGTAAGGCCTGCCGGTGGTGCAATTTGTAATAACGCAATATCCTGAGCCTCATCAAAGGCGACTACCGATACGGCGTGGGTGGTGGAGTCGTCACTAAACGTGACGCCGATTTTCTCCCCACCCTCAATCACGTGGTAGTTAGTTGCAATCAAGCCATCCGCTGTCAGCACCACGCCACTGCCAATGTAATAACCAAACCCGTCGTCAACATTTAGATACACCACACTTGAGAGTGTCTCTTCATAAACCGTCATGGGCGGGAGCGGGTTGGCGTCGGTGGCGTAGGTCAGCTCGTGGGGTGTGATTACACCCGAGTTCCACTCGACTGCCGGAGCAGTTTCGAGATACGTAGTCACCGCGTCATCGAGCTGGCGGATGTTGTCGGGGAGGGTTTCATAATAATCAAACGGTGAAAACACCACCACTACAAACATCCCAACCTGATAAACGACGAACCCAAGTACAAACACGTCCAGTGGTAATCGCCACCAAGGGCGGGCATAGAATGGGGTGGGTTGGTTATACCCTGGGTTAGGGATGGGTAACATTGCATCAAGTATAGCGCAGTTTGGTGTTTTGATTCTTTCTGTACTGACAAATACCCACGAAGCTAATCCTAAGAGCTTTGTCGATAGAGATCTGTACATATAAAAAACGGCACAGGGGTGCCGTTTTGTGTTTTCAGTTCTTACTTTATATCATCATGGTTGCGTTTTATCTGGAGTGAATCAATAATCACACCAATCAGTAGACTGACGAGAATAAATCCAGTGATGGTCGATGCTCCCATAATATACCACTGCGCCCACACACCAGTTTGCTCGACTGTTGAGTTGACGATATCGCGCCAATTGTCGAACACCATCATCTGAAAGTGAGTCAGGAGACTGGTGTGAAAGTTGCCGTACAAGTGCGGCACACTGGCACCAAACAACTTACTAGACAACAATGCAAACACCGACAATACCAGTCCAAGCAGACCAAACACCGCAGCTGCACCGGACGCTGCTTTAATAAGAGCCTCAGTGATCTGTTGGAAGGCGGGTACGATACTCAGTAGTCGCAAGATACGCAACGCTCGCAAAGCAGACAAGTTGCCAAACATCGGCAACAAGCTAGTCAGTACAATAATTGTATCAAACCAGTTCCATGGCCGGCGAGCGAATCCCAACCCTTGTGCAAACAATTTTAGTAATAGCTCGACCACAAAAAAAGTTAGGAACCAGCTGTCGAATTGGAGCAGGGTTGGTCCATACTGCATCATCATGGCCGGATACGTTTCCAGTCCGAGGGTGATACTGTTAGCAATAATTATCGCTACCACCGTGTATTTGAACCAGGTATGTTCAGTTAGGATGAGAGCATAAACTCGCATAGTTTTGAGCATGACGCTCTCCTTGTGATTACTTTCTGGGTCAGATATTACTAATTTACTACCAAAAGCACAAGGTTTGCTATACTGTGGCTACTTAGACATATATATGAAGTAATTTTTTATCTCCTTCCACCACTGGGTTGAAACCATCCCAGATAAACTGTACCCCTTTCAACAAGAAATCGAAGGACATTGGGTACGGGGTCAGCGCGCGTACGAGCAAGCACTCCATGATGGGATCAAAATCTACGGCCCTGGACAGACCAGCTACCGGCTGATGATCTATCGGGGGACGTGGCACTTGTTTGGATCGATTGTGTTGATGACGAGTCTGACAATCGTTGCGCATCAGTTGCTGGGTAGTGAAGCAGCCCTCTATGTATTGCTCGCCGCCGCAATCGCAGCCCTGTGCCTCCAAGAATTCATCCTACACCCCAAACGCTACGGTCAGACCACCCGCAAGGGCGTCATCGACATCTTCACCTGGGTCGCCCCGATGGCGGTGTATATGGCGTTTTTAGTGTCGTAGTCACCTGGGAGTTGGGTTGCCTAGTGTATAAACATTGTATATACTTTATCAATGGAAACCAAAATTCAGAAGTGGGGCAACAGCCTCGGGGTACGACTCCCAAGTGATATCGCCAAGCGGCAATCACTGCGAGCCGGGAGTGTGGTTGTGGTCGAAGAAACTGACGGCGCAATCACTATCAAGGTAGCCAAACAAAATCTAGAAACACTGGCTGAATTGGTGGCGCAAATGCGCGAACAAAACCAACCAGACTTAATCGACTGGGGTGAGCCGCGGGGCGCTGAGATATGGTAACGCCCAATCGAGGTGACCTGATCTGGATTGACTTTGACCCAGCTCGCGGGCGCGAACAAAAATACCATCGTCCGGCGTTGGTGATTTCTCCATTGTCATATAACAAATACAGTAAATTGATTCTGGTGTGTCCAATCACCTCTAATCTGCGCCCCTACGCGTTTGGCGTGTCGGTTGATCACAAACAAGTTGCCGGTATGGTACTGGTAGATCAGGTCAAAGCCTTTGACTGGCTTGACCGTGGTGCCAAACGAATTGGTACGTGTGATCAGGCCACCCTAACGACCGTACTGCAGAAATTACGAGTTTTGGTAGAATAAAGTTATGAAAACGCTCAAATTTAGATCTGACTTGTGTGAACAGATTATGGCTGGAACAAAAACAGCCACCTGGCGCCTGTTAGACGACAAAGATTTACAAGAGGGAGATAGCCTAGAGTTTATGAACTGGGAAACAAGGGAAGTGTTTGGGGCTGGCAGTATCACGACCCTGAGGATCAAAACCCTGGGCAGTCTAGAAGAATCAGACTGGGAAGGACACGAACAATTTGCGTCAGAGGGGGAAATGTACGCGACGTATCGCACATACTATGGTGATGCAGTGGGCCCAGAGACTGAGGTAAAGATTATTGATTTTAGTTTTAGTCCTGACGTGGTTAATAAATAATAGCTTGTATTTTCTCCTGCACGTGCTATAAATTGGGTAGCGAAACACAACTCCTTTGAAGTACGGACAAAGTGAAAAAGAAGTGACGTTTTGTATTAAAACAAATAAGCAAACACAAGATGAAAGGAACAATCATTCGAAAGCGAGACGAGGGGTACGGTTTTATCAAACCAGAAACTGGTGACAAGGACGTATTTTTTCACGCCTCAGCACTAGAACTCGTTGAGTTCGACGATCTACAAGAAGGTGACGTGGTGTCATTTGATATCGAAGAAGGTCCAAAAGGACCAGCAGCGGTAAACGTAGACCGAGCAGCAGCTACTCCAGCGACAGATGATGCAGCATCAGACGATACTGCAACTGACGAAGCAACCGAAGAAACTCCAGCGGCGTAATCGACGCCCCGAGTAAAAAACCGGTGGGCATCCCTAGGGATGCCCACCGGTTTTGTTTGCTATACTACAATCAATGTTCTTCGCCGCTATCATTCAGGATTATTTTGTCTGGCACTACACGCGGGCGTGGTGGCAGATGTGGGGAGTGTGGCGGAATTTCTTGTGGGTCACGATTCATTTCTTTTCTATTCCTCAGATGCTGCAGTCGTTGTTTTTGCCATTCAAACGCACCACCCAGACGCGGGGGGATACGTTTAGCCTAGAGGATCTCGCTGCGTACGTCATCATCAACATCATCTCCAGGATTATCGGCGCGATCATCCGGACAGCTATCATTATGGTTGGATGTATTGCCCTACTTTTTACTGTCGCTGGTGGTTTTCTGGCGTATCTGTTTTGGTTGGTGGCGCCGTTGTTGGTTATTGGATTACTGGGGGCTGGCATTAGTTTGTTACTCATATAGATATGTATACGCTCCACAATAATATTGGTGAATTCAAATCAGCGGTTCGGCTAGAACAGCTGGTGTCGCGGCGAGTACTGGGGTACATTCGGTTGACTGGGCTGACGACGTTTTTGCTCGCGAGCGGGACGGCGGGTGCGTTGTATTTATTTCCAACCATCGCGGGTGACTATTATATGTATCGCAATGTGGCGGCTGGGATTGGGTTGTTCGGTCTGGCGTTGTGGATTGATGGGTTGCTGGCTATCAGCTATCACAACAGCTACTATTTTAAGGGACTCAACTCGCTACTCGGACTCGAAGAAACCCCCGTCACTGGTGCGACCTATGACGTGGCCAAAGTCGCTTTGGCACATCCTGATGATCTTGGGGTTGCATTTGTACATTCGCGTTGGGGTCAAACGGTACTGTTGCGGGCGGGACTAACCCCAGACATGATTACCGAGTATGTCCGCTCCAACCGTCAGCCACTGACAGCCAGCATGGTGCCTCTGCTCGAGGGAGAGATTTTTAGTATTATCGGGCTAGGTAAATATCTGATGTCACACGACGCGGCGTTCGCGGCGTTACTACAGAGTAACGGTGTCCTGCCGGAACACTTTTTGGGTTCACTGCGTTGGGTAATCGGTACCTACCACCAAGAAAAAAGACAAGCTCGCTGGTGGAGTCGGGACAACCTGTCGCAGACCACCAGCATCGGTACCGAACTGGCATACGGTGTAGCGTATCAGCTACATCGCTACGCCAAAAACATCAATACGACCGCGGTGTTTTCTACCCTCGCGCGGGACAGTTCGTTTGCGGCCGAGAAAATTATCGAAATCGAAGCAACGCTGGCCCGAGGCAAATCATCAAACGTCCTACTAATCGGGGAAGCGGGAGTCGGCAAAACTGACTTGCTGATTGAAGTCCAGCGACGCATGAACACTGGCCAAGCAATTGCGGCGCTACAAAACGAGAGATTGATTGTACTGGACACCAACCGACTGTTTGCCAACCACAAAGATAAACAATCACTCGAACACACTCTACTCACAATGTTTAACGAAGCCGCCCTCGCGGGACACATCATCGTCGTGATCGAGAACCTGAGCGCAGTGGTCAAAGAAGCGGAAGCGCTTGGGGTATTTCTCCCTGAGCTGCTCGACGAGTATCTCGCTATGCCAAGTTTGCATTTTATTGCGACAGACACTCCGGCGGCATACCGCGCTGACCTGCAGACCAAAGGCGGGTTTGTCCGGCGGTTTGCCGAAATCCTCATCGAGGCGCCAGACAACAGCGCCACGGTTCGAGTACTACAAAACATCGCGCTCCAAGAAGAAGCCCGCCACCACGTCGTGTTTACCTACAGCAGCCTAGTCACTGTGGCGGCTGCCGCTAGCCGGTACATCGTCGAAGGCGTCATGCCAGACAAAGCCGTCAGTCTGTTGCTGCAAGTCGCGAGCGTCGCCCGCGCAAGCAACCTAGTCCACATCACTGACGATTTTGTCTACGAGCTAGTCAGCCAGAAAACCGGCGTCCCAGCTGGGCCCATCAAGGCTACCGAGCGGGACCTGCTCCTCAACCTCGAAGACAAATTACACCAGCACGTGGTTGGTCAACGCGCAGCGATTGATGCCATTGCCAAAACCATGCGCCGCGCGCGCACAGGGATCCAGGCGAGCGACAAACCGCTCGGGTCGTTTTTGTTCCTTGGACCAACTGGGGTGGGGAAAACCGAAACTGCCAAGGCCTTGGCCCACGTATTTTTTGGTGGGGAACATACGCTGCAGCGGATTGATATGTCTGAGTACAGTGGCGCTGAGGCGCTGACGCAGCTGATTGGGACCACCGATCACCCTGGTACGCTGCCGACGCTATTGCGTGAACACCCGTACTGCGTGTTGCTGCTGGACGAGTTAGAAAAAGCCAACCAGTCTGTACACGACATATTTCTGCAAATTCTCGACGAAGGGGTGTTTACCGACGGTCGCGGAGAACAGGTCAATGCGCGCAACACCATCATCATCGCAACCAGCAACGCCGGCAGCCAACTGATACTCGAAACTGTCCAAAGCCGCCAAACCCTCGCTCACCTTAACCAAACCATCATCGACCGTATCATAGCCGATGGTTTGTTCCGACCAGAGTTGATCAACCGCTTCTCCAGCACGATTATATTTGAACCGCTCACCATTGAAGAGCAGGGACAAGTAGCCGGACTGATGCTGCTCGACCTACGAGAGCGAATCAAATCAAAGGGCTACAATCTGGTCGTCGGACAAGAGTTACTACAGATCCTCGTCCAAAAAGGCTACCACCCAGAATTCGGCGCCAGACCAATGCAACGTGTCATGCAAGACCTGCTCGAAGAAAAAGTCGCCCAAAAAATAATCGCTGGCACAGTACACAAAGGAGACACCATTAGTCTGACGGTGGCTGATTTCACGGACGTAGAACTCGTCATCTAGCAATTATTTTGGAGTAACAAAAAACAGGGTAGGCCAAGGCCACCCTGTTTTACGTGTTCACCTAGTTACGCAGACTGCTGTGCAATCTGGAGTGTCAACAACTGAACTAGTAGCTGTAGTAGTTCTTGCAACTGAGATTGAAGCACAGCTTGATCAGTTGATTTGCCGTAATCCTGGAATCTGTTAGATGACAGCACATCAGATTTTTTATCTTTATATTTGTCTGATAAGTCTTTATCATCATCTGACTCATACTTATCTTCTTTGTCTTCATCTTCCTTGTCTTTGTCGTCCTTGTCGTCATCTACATCTTCATCATCTATAACGCTAGACACGACTGCAGCCTCAACTTCGGAAACTGTAAGATCCAGTTCGTTGGCAATCAGTACCAGAATTTCTTCCATGTCAGTCGTCTGATAGACATACTCTTTCTTAACTTCTTTACCCTCTACTTTGTGCTCTACCTCGACTTCGGTCATGGTTGCCTTGACTTCAATCTCAATTTCTATCTCATCGTACGCATACGCTGGGACAGCGATGGCAAACGCCAGGGCTATCAAAGCAAACAACGCGACGAACTTGGTATTTAGTGCTTTTTGCATAAATAATAAGTTTGTTACTTCTAAATAATAATGTAGTAGACACAAAAAAAGACCGGTTGGCCTCCATAGCGCTACTGGTTTGTATCGTACGAAGAGCGGGTGGGCGCTTCGTAACTCAAATTGTAACTCTTTTTACTTACACCTATCATAATTGTCCCCACATATAACCGACGATTGATTCTTTTGCCACAACTCAAAATCGGCGTATAATAGATTGTATGAATACACAAAATATCTTTATTGCATTACTAGCCTTACTACTAATCGGAGGAGGGGCGTATTGGTTCTTGAGTAGTGACAATGATGTCATGACTGATCCTAGCGCAACTATGCCAGTAGAACCAGATGGGGGCATAGGTGACGGAGCGCAGCCACTAGATGAGTTAATCACAGAAGGTGACCAAACTGATACCCAAACATTTGCAAGCCAAACAGTTATCGGATCATCAGTTAACGGTACTAACATCGTAGCTTACCACTTTGGAAATGGATCAGATGAAATGGTGCTTGTTGGTGGAACGCATGGAAGTTACTCTGCAAACACACACGAACTGGCCGAAGAATTTATCACGTACCTCGGTGCAAACCAGGCATTGGTACCAGCCGGAATGCGAGTTACTGTAATTCCTACTGTAAACCCTGACGGACTAGCAGCTGGAGGAACCGCTGGGAGATTCAACACAAACAGTGTTGACCTCAATCGGAACTTTGACTGTGACTGGGCACGGACCAGTATGTGGCGACAACAAGAAGTCAGTGGAGGAACGGCAGCGTTTTCAGAACCAGAAGCTCGAGCGATTCGAGACTACGTAACTGAAATCAACGCGGTTGGAGCGATTGTTTGGTTTGCTGCCGAAGGGAAGGTGTACCCTTCAGCCTGTGGTGGAAACCCGTCTGCCGCTTCAACTAACCTAGCAAATGTTTTTGGTGATGCAGCTGGCTACGGAGTTGATCAAGAATTCGACGCCTACACCATCAACGGTGACATGGTGAACTGGATGGCCAAACAAGGCGTGCCAGCTATCAGCGTCCTACTGACTGATCGTGAAGGAATAGAATGGGCAAAAAACGAGGCTGGGTTTAAAGCCGCATTGGAACTGCTCTCTAACTAGCACATGAGTAAATTCATTATTGCTGGAGCACTCCTGACGCTGACTGTAGTTGGACTAGCAATGTGGGCATACTGGCCGGCGCCGATGGCGCCGGCCGTTGCCGTCCCAGTTGTACCAGCTGCTGAGTCAACTCCAATCGCCACTTCAAGCCAAACCGTCATTGGCACCTCGGTCCAGTCACGACCAATCGAGGTCTATACTTTTGGTACGGGTGACACTGACCTATTATTTGTCGGCGGTATCCATGGCGGGTACGAAGCCAACAGTGTCAGGCTCGCCGAAGCCATGATTGATGAATTCCAAGTGCGCCCGGAGATGATTCCACCCGCAGTTACCGTGCATATTATTCCGGTTCTCAATCCAGATGGACTAGCGTTACCCGCGACGGCATCAGACGCCGATCGACGGTTCAACGCCAACGGCGTTGACCTCAACCGGAACTTTGATTGCAAGTGGGCACCAGAAAGTAGCTGGCGCAGCATGACGGTGAGTGCGGGCACTGCGCCGTTTTCCGAACCAGAAGCGGCGGCGCTGCGTGACTACGTAGCGCTCACAAACCCCAACGCCGCGTTGTTTTGGCACAGTCGAGCGAACACGGTGTACGCTAGTGAGTGCCATGCTGGAGTACTTGAGTCCACCCGACTGCTAATGAACACCTACGCCACTGCCGCTAACTACAACACCGTAGAGAAATTTGACGCCTACCCAATCACTGGTGACGTCGAAGGCTGGCTCGCGAGTATCGGCATCCCGGCGGTGACCGTTGAGCTCGAGACGCGCGAAAGTATCGAGTGGGAACGCAACTGGGCTGGTATGCAGGCGACGTTAGAACTGTACCGCTAACAATCCGAGTAAGACAAAGGCGGACACCAAACGGTGTCCGCCTTTGTCTTGACATAATACTTTTTGAGCAGTATATTGCAGACAATGTTTACTAGCAGTCAGCGATTATTGATTCTCAAATGGGGTGGTTTGACGCTTTTTTCACTCAGCCTACTCCCGTTACTCATGCACGGAGTGTTTTTTATCGTGCTGTTCCAATACTATCTCCCGGCGGCGATTATCGGCTACGCCGCATATTTTAGTTATCATAAAATCAAACACATCGATATCTACGATGTTGATACCAAGACGATATTCAAGTCGTTTTTTGCTCGTCCACAAAAGTAGGAGTTGAACGCAGTAGTTGCGGTGTCACCGTGCGGGTGATTCCTGCTTTGGCGGCATAGGTTCTGACCAGTCGTTGCACGAGTTTTGGGTGGAGTCGTTTAGCACCACCGTCGTTGGCTTTGCGCCCGTATCGAACAAATAGCATCGGCTCACTATCAGCCCGTGCCCGTAGATACTGCCTGATAAAACAACTAGCCTGGGACGACACCGATACCCAATAGATACCGGCGGTATCTCTGCAGATAGACATCGAACCGTCGACGAGTTTGATGTCTTTGGTTGTGAGCGCACACACATCAGCCACGCGCAGTTTGGTGCTCAGAAGCAAAGCCAAGAGTGCCACGTCACGCTTTCCTTCAAGGGTAGTTTGGTCTGGGGCAGCTAGCAACCGGTCTTGTTCTGCCGCCGTCAGAGGCTCTGTCGGTGCAGTTGGAACTCTGGTTAATTTGATCTGGTTAGGGGTGACGGTGGTGATCCCTATACTAGCGATATAAGTGACAAACATCCGTAACGCTGTCAGGTGATAATTCTGCGTGCATTGCTTCATGGGCTGACTACTGACACCGACGACTGTTCCAGACTGATT